>Ga0265780_10000404_pt1 | contig 68081 bp, 64 predicted proteins | sample P1T30metagenome_FD_192432 | JGI IMG/M metagenome (GOLD analysis project Ga0265780, IMG submission 192432) | Plant litter microbial communities from East Loma Ridge, Irvine, California - P1 T30 | ecosystem: Environmental > Terrestrial > Plant litter > Unclassified | place: USA: California...
TATGGAAACAACCTCGTCGTCAACGGCGATGCCGAGGCCGGCGTCACCGGCTGGAGCGGCTACGACGAGTACGGCATGATCCAGTCCGTGAACTACGGCAGCAACTGGGTACTGCCGGCCCAGCCCGGGCCGCTTGACCGCGGCAGCAGGATGTTCGCCGGGCTCGGCCAGTACGCCACGGCCTACCAGACCCTGGACTTCGGCTTGGCGACCACGCAGGACATCGCCTACTCCCTGACCGGATGGCTGGGCGGCTGGAGCGACCAGGGCGACAATGCGCTGTTCTATGTGCAGTTTCTCGATGAATTCGAGACCGAGATCGGCGGCGCCGCGATCGGCCCTGTAATGCCCGAAGACCGCAATAACCAGACCGGCCTGTTTTACCGCGAGGCGGCAGGCCTGGTGCCGACGGGCACCAGCAAGCTGGCGTTCTGGTTGTCGATGGAGCGTCTCGTGTCGAGCGATAACGATGGGTATGCCGACAACCTCTCCTTTGTCCTGCAGGCGCCGGACGTCAACGACGTGCCCGAACCTGGCATTGCGGCGTCGTTCGCGCTCGGCCTCGGTGTGCTGGGCTGGACGCGCCGGCGCAATGGATCGGGGCGCGTGGCGCGGGCGTGAACGGCATTCGGCTATGAAATACAAAACGCGCCTACGCGCGTTTTGTATTTGAATTTGAATTTACTTGAATGATTCGAGTTTTCACGTATCCATTATCAGGGGCGGCTCGATCCGATCGGCTGCGAATCGATATCCATAATCCATGGCCGTAGTCCCGCAATCGGTGTTTACGTCTGATTTTTTATCAATCACAGGTGTTCGCGAAGAATGAATCGATTGGATCTGCCATTCCAGACAAGTGCATATGTCTTAAAGAAAAGCAGTTGCCCATACTCATCCATACTCGTTTGTCGACCGGACAGGCGCAACCATCTTTCATAGAACGTATCAAAGTCCTTAGTGCTCATCAAAGGCAGGAACTTGTCCGAATAATCAAATACTGCGTCGAAGTCGCCAGCCATCGCTAACGATACCGGTCGCTTCAGTACGATGCCGAGCAGGCGCATCAGAACACAAAGCTCCTCGTCGCCTGCGAGCGAAACCGAGAAAAATTCATCTGCAATCTCGGAAAGGGTGTCCAGCGAGGACGACGCCACGACGGCGGACTCTTGCGAAGACGCGAAGATATAGCTTCGAATCTGCTCCTCCGAGAACCTTGTGGTTTCAACCGTTAGCGACGTGTTGCAAGGCCGAGTGTACGTGACTTGTTGCCACTACAGCAAACCAGGCTTTTCTGGAAACGCACTCTTCGATGCCTCTACATGCCCAGCAAGATTCCAGCGCCACCGGCAAGAATCAGGCTTACGCCCCACACTGTGTCGAGATTGAGCCAGGCCCGCCGCAAAAAACCTAGGCCGAGATAGCGATAAACGACCCAGGCCATGCCGATGCCGGCGGCCAGGGTCGTCCCGGTATGCACGACCACGACCAGCATCGCAGTGCCCAGGTTCGCCTGCGCCAAGTAGTCCATCGCCATGTCATGGCCGGTGTCCTGCGCCGGCGTCACGCACAGCCCCAGCATGAAGGGCACCAGCATCAATCCCGCCCCGTGCGCGGTGGCCATCAGGAAGGACCACCACGCCAGCCGCGTCGGCGCGATGCGCGCCAGCATACGCGGATGGCGCCGCCTGAGCAGCTTGAACACGCCGAACAGCAGCACGGCCAAGCCCGCCCCGATGCGGATGGCGCGGTTCCATTCCATGTACCAGCCGAGCCAGGCGAAGGGCAGCAGCGCGACGGCGATCGCCATGAAATGCCCGCCGCCGAGCGGCAGCAAGGTGGCGAAGACCGAGCGGGCGCGCCGGTCGGTCATGCCGTTGGCCACCGCCAGCGGCCATCCCATGGCGGGATTCAGGCCGTGGTAAAGGCCAAGCGCGACGATCGTGAGCCAGAGCGCGCCGGTGTCCAAGCTTGCCGGCTCAAGCCGAGGGATAGCAGAACGAATCGGTCGAGCAGTCCCCGCCTTGCAGGCGGATCTGGTGCGCGGCGTAATCCGGACCGAAATCGACGTAGAAGGACGGATCCAGTTCGAGTCCCCCATTCGGCCCCACATTGCACATCATCTGCACGCCCGGCACGCCGGCCGGGTAGAACTGCGTATCCCAGCTGCTGTAGAGCGAATTGGTGAAGTACACGCGCTTGCCGTCGCGGCTGATCTCGGTCATTTGCGGCCCGCCGCCGACCGGCCGGCCATTCGGGTGCGTGGCGCGCCCGGCGATGCCGCCGACGCGCACGCTGCCCGCCAGTACCGGCCGCATCGGATCGCGCACGTCGTACTGGCGCAGCTCGCCGGTGCCCCAGCACGCCACATATAAAAAGCGGTCGTCGAGGGACAGGTCGATATCCGTGATCAGGGGCGGCACCGCGCCAAAACCCTGCAGCAGCGGAGGCAGCTTGTCCGCCGCGGCGGGCTCGGGCGGGATCGTGATCGTCTTGCGGATCTGGAACTGGCCGTTTTCCCGGTACCAGGTCCAGATCGAACCTTCCAGGTTGGTGGTGTCGACCACCACGCCCAGGAAGCCGTATTCGCGCGCGGGATCGTGCGCCGGGCGGATCTCGAGCGCCATCTGGTGATGCGCGCCGAGGTCGATGGTCTGGATGTGCTTGCGTTCGCGCAGGTTCCAGAAATGCACCGCGTGACCATATTTATTGGCCAGCAGGTCTTCGGCGACGATGCCGTTTTCGAATTGCGGCGGCAGGCCCCATTCGCTCGACACCATGTAATCGCGCGGCAGGTTCCACCAGAAATCGTAGTGCAGCTTTTGCGGACCGCGCTCGATTTCCCAGCGCCCGAGGATCTCGAAGGTTTCGCAATCCAGGATGAAAACGCCGGGAGGCCCTTCGGTGCCGTCCGGGCCGGCGCCGCCCAGGGTACTGATATAGATGCCCTCCGGGCCGCAATGCACGGTGTGCGGACGCGAGTAACCGGTCTTGCGCAGGATCTCATCCGGCTCGATGGTCTTGACCAGGGTCGGCGCGCGCGGATCGGGCTGTGTATCGACGATGTAGATGCGCGACGAGCGGATGCCGGGCATGACCAGGTAGCGCCGCTGCAAATGGGCATGGCCGGACATCGGCGACAGCGCCGAGCTGCAGGCGTTCCAGCCGAAATGGTGGAATTCGTCGCCCGTGTAGGGCATGACGAGCTGGTGGATCACCTTGCCGTAGGTGGCCGATTGCGGATCGACGTCGATCACGGCCAGCGCGTCGGGCTTCGAGCGGTCCGGCGAGAGCAGCGCGGTGTAGGCGATTTGTTCGGGTGGCGCTTCCATCGCCAGCTTGGGTGATGGGTGGAAGGTGGGATCGGGACGCAAGGTTTGCAGCATGATGATTCCTCATTCGGATGAACAGGGAACTGCTGGATGACTGCGATTCGTCGTCCGAATGGACGAGTCATTGAAGGCTAGGCGCTGGGTTGGGGGCTGTCAAGGGACAAGGACTACACCGGATCCTTGAATACCCGGTCGACATAGCACCAGCCCCAGGTTTCGCCGGGCTCATCGGAACGGATCACCGGATGCCCCGTCGCATGGAAATGGCGCGTCGCATGCTTGTTCTTGGAATCGTCGCAACAGCCGACGTGGCCGCACACCAGGCAGACGCGCAGGTGGACCCAGCTGTCGCCGCTCTTGAGACACTCTTCGCAACCATCGGTGTTGCCCTCACGTTGGGTCACTTCGTGAAAGTGCGCGCAGTCATTGGCCATGAAAACTCCGGTGAAAGAATCCGAAAATGCTTGCTCGAGCTTAGTGTAGCGGTTTTTTCAATCAAAACACTTTGAATCCGAAACACGACGCCATCCGTATAAGGGCTAGGGAATGCCCATGGAGATGCTGGATGAAGCAGGTATTGTGTATCGATTTCGGTAATGCGAGAGCCCCGGATTTCCTGTCGAACGGAATGGATGCGTGGGACATCCACTTTGTGGCAAGTCTCGCCGATGCCCGCCATGCGCTGCGCACCCGTACTTATGCCGTCGGGCTCTATCTGCATCACCGGCATCCGGACAGCGCCGGCCTCGCCGCCTTTTTGCGGCAATGCGGACATATGCAGTGGGTGGGCCTGTTTGCGCAGCACGATCTCGACGACGCACGCTGCCGCGATCTGATCGTCGAGCATCTGTGCGATTACCACACGCTGCCGATCGACCCGCTCCGGCTGGGTTATACCCTGGGCCACGCCCATGGCTGGGCAAGGTTGCGACAAGCCCCCGCCGTCCTGACGCCGCGTGCCCGGCCCGATGCATCGGCGCTGGTCGGCGACGGCAGTGCGATGACGCTGCTGCGCGCCCAGGTCGAGCGCGTGGCCAAGGTTGCCGCACCCGTGCTGATCTGGGGCGAAAGCGGCAGCGGCAAGGAATTGACGGCGCAGGCCATCCACGCCCAATCGGCGCGCGCTGCCGGGCCATTCGTGCCCATCAACTGCGGCGCCATCGCGCCCGGCCTGATTCACTCCGAATTATTCGGCTATGAGCGCGGCGCTTTTACCGGTGCCACGCAGCGCAAGGCCGGCCTGATCGAAGCCGCCCATGGCGGTACCCTGTTCCTGGACGAGATCGGAGACTTGCCGAAGGCATTGCAGGCGAATCTGCTGCGCTTCCTGCAGGAGAAAACCATCTGCCGCCTGGGCAGTACCCGTGCCATTCACGTGGACGTGCGCATCGTCGCGGCATCCCACATTCAATTGCAGGAGGCCGTTGCCGCCAACGCTTTTCGGGAAGACCTGTATTACCGCCTGGCGGTGTTACCGGTCAAGGTGCCGTCGCTGCGCGAGCGCCGCGAAGACCTGATGGCCCTGGCCGACCATTTCTTTCAGTTGTATGCCAGCGAAAAGTCGTCGCGCCTGAAAGGATTTTCGCAGCGCGCCATCGAAGCCATTCTCGAGCATGCCTGGCCCGGCAATGTCCGGGAACTGATCAATCGCGTGCGGCGTGCACTGGTCATGTCGGACGCCCGCCTGATCACGCCCGACGACCTGGGGCTGGAGCCGGCCTCGATACACCGCCATGCGGCGGCGCTGGACGACGTCCGTGAACGCGGCGAGCGCTCGACCCTGCGCGACTGTCTCGACCGCAGCGGCCAGAATGTCAGCCTGGCCGCGCGCGAGCTGGGCATATCGCGGACGACGATGTACCGGCTCTTGAATAAACATGGCATGCGTGCCTGAAACGGCATGCAAGCTAGAGCACCGCCATGATTTCACCGAGATTCACGGGTTTGACCAGGTGCGCTGCAAAATTTGCCGATGAACTTCGTTCCTTGTCCAGCAACTGCCCGAACCCGGTCAGGGCAACATAACGCACCTCGGTATTGCATCCGCTTTCACGCATCAGGTCGGCGAGTTCGTAGCCGCTGATGCCCGGAAGACCAATGTCGAGGATGGCGAGGTCGATGGTCGTTGCTGAAAAGGCTTGCAATGCTGTTTCCGGCGTATAAGCCACAGTCACGCGATGACCATCGGCACGCAGCATGTCGGCCAGGGTATCGGCAGCATCGATGTTATCGTCGACGACGATGATGCTGCGACGGTTAGTGCTCGGTGTTGGCGCGCCCGCCTTATCCTCCTCCGGCGCCAATCGAGCGGCGGCCACCGTGAGCGGCAAGCGCACCGTGAACGTACTGCCCTGCCCATTGCCTGCGCTTTGCGCCATCACGCTGCCGTCGTGCATCTCGGCCAGGTTCTTTACCAATGCCAGGCCGATGCCGAGACCGCCGACCGCGCTATGCAATTTTCGTTCGCCCTGGACAAAAGGCTCGAATATCCGCGGCAGCAATGCCATCGGTATGCCCATGCCGTTATCCGATACCTTGACCTCGAGCTGGCCATCGACGACACCGGCCTTGATCTTGATGTGGGCCGCCGGAGGACTGTAGCGGCTCGCATTCGTCAGCAGGTTCGAGGCGATCTGCGCCAGTCGCGCGGGGTCGCCGTACCACCGGAGCGGATCGATATCGACCTGCAGGTCTTGGCGCTTCTGCTCGATCAGCGGCGAAACCATTTCCACGGCTTGCAGCAGCACTTCCTGGACATCGACTTCTTCCTTGCGCAATTCCACCTTGCCGCGCGTGATGCGGGAAACATCGAGCAAATCGTCGACCAGGCGCGTCAAGTGACTGACCTGGCGCCGGATGATGACTTGTTCGCGATCGGTGGAGCGGTCACGCATGCGCATCAATTCGAGGGCAGTCACGATCGGTGCCAGCGGATTGCGCAGCTCATGCCCCAACAGTGCCAGGAACTCATCCTTGGCACGCGCGGCGGCCTGCAGTTCGACGTTCAAGCCCTCGACCTCGGCACGCGCTTCGACTTGCGTCGTCACGTCGACCGCAATCACCATCAAGCCATAGACTTGCCCGTCGAGCGTGCGCAGGGGCGACAAATTGTAGGTGAAGTAGCGGTCGTCGAGTGCGCCGCCGTTACGATGGATTTGCACCAGTGTCGGCTGCGCCGAAACATAAGGTTCGCCGGCCTGGTAGACCTGCTTGAACTTTTCGTGGACAGGCGATCCGTCCAGCTCCGGGTAGACCTCGACGAATGGCTTGCCGACCATGGTTTCGGCGGGCCGGCCGCTGACCATGGCATAGATCGGATTGACCAGGTGATAGACCAGCGCATCGCCGACCATGACGGCGGCGCCCACCGGCGCGTCCAGCAGCAAGCGGTCACGCTCCGCTTCCATGCGCCGGCGGCGCATGTCGGCGTCGATGCGATGGCGCGACGTGGCAACCAGCAGCGTGAATTGGTCGAGAAACAATCGGAAAGCCGCATCGAGCGGCAGTGTCGGTGACAGCGCAAACAGGAGCGCGAGATCGGCATCGATGCCCACGTCCTTGGCAGTAATGCGCAAGCGTGTTTCGGTGGTTGCTCCGGCCAATCCCGCGTTCGTGGCGGCCGGCGTCGTGGCAACCTCGCACAAGTCGTCCGGATTGAAACGCGCTGCCGATGCGACGGCTTCTTCCAGCGCCTCGGCTGTATCGGCATTGGCGATGTGCTGACGCAGCCAGTCCAGGGTGTTCTGCCGTCGCGCCCCCAGCACCTGTTCGGTGGTCTCGGTGGAAATGACGAGCACACCGCGGATCGCGCCGGCGTCATCGCGCACCGGGGTAAAGGAATAGGTCCAGTAGGTGTCTTCGACGCGTCCATGGCGGTCGACATGGATCAGGCAGTCCTCGTAACGCCTTGCGGGCTGCCCTGCCAGGACGCGTTCCACCTGCGGTTGAACGGCAGCCCAGCCTTCCTTCCAGTGATTGGCGGCGGCTTGCCCCAGCGGCGCCGCATGCCCCTCCTTCTCGACGCGAGGGGCATAGGCATCGTTGTAAATCTGGCGCATGTCGTCTCCCCACCAGACGACCATGGCCTCGGGCGAATCCAGCATGAGCGAAACGACCGCTTTCAGATTGCGGGGCCAATTGCGCATGGCGCCCAGCGGCGTCGCCGGCCAATCGAAACTTTCGACAAGCCGCTGCATCCTTGTTTTTTGCGCGGAAGGGGCCGGATCTTGGCGAATGGACTGCGCAGCGGGTGTGGACGAAAAATCAGGCATTTCGAGGAGGAATAGCCGGCCAGGACGGTTTGATGACAGTCCATTGTACCGCCTGCACGCTTGCATGCTGAACACGGCGATGACCGAGGGTAACCGGCATCGGCATCGGCATCCGCCAATAAAAAAACCGCCAGGCTCACGCACTGGCGGTTTTTTGTTGGCTGGTCAGCCGGCTACCACTTACTGCGCAGCACCCTCAGCAGCATCAGCCTGCTTCATCGACAGCTTCAGGCGGCCGCGCTCGTCGGTCTCGATGACCTTCACGCGCACTTGCTGGCCTTCCTTCAGGTAGTCGGCGACGGCGTTGACACGCTCGTTGGCGATCTGCGAGATGTGCAGCAGGCCGTCCTTGCCCGGCATCACTTGCACGATGGCGCCGAAGTCCAGCAGCTTGAGCACGGTGCCTTCGTAGGTCTTGCCCACTTCGACCGATGCGGTCAGCTCTTCGATGCGGCGCTTGGCTTCCTGGCCGGCGGCGGCGTCGACCGAGGCGATGGTCACGATGCCTTCGTCGGTGATGTCGATCTGGGTGCCGGTCTCTTCGGTCAGCGCGCGGATGACGGCGCCGCCCTTGCCGATCACGTCACGGATCTTTTCCGGGTTGATCTTGATGGTGATCAGGCGCGGTGCGAAGTCCGACAGCTGCGAGTTCACGGTCGGCATGGCCTTCTGCATCTCGGCCAGGATGTGCTGGCGCGCTTCCTTGGCTTGCGCCAGCGCGACCTGCATGATTTCCTTGGTGATGCCCTGGATCTTGATGTCCATCTGCAGGGCGGTGATGCCAGCCGGAGTGCCGGCGACCTTGAAGTCCATGTCGCCGAGGTGATCTTCATCGCCCAGGATGTCGGTCAGGACCGCGAACTTGCCGCCTTCCTTGATCAGGCCCATGGCGATGCCAGCCACGTGGGCCTTCATCGGGACGCCGGCGTCCATCAGTGCCAGGCAGCCGCCGCAGACGGAAGCCATCGACGAGGAACCGTTCGATTCGGTGATTTCCGACACCAGGCGCACCGAGTAGCTGAAATCTTCCGGGTTGGGCAGCGCGGCGACCAGCGCGCGCTTGGCCAGGCGGCCGTGGCCGATTTCGCGGCGCTTCGGGGTGCCCACGCGGCCGGTTTCGCCGGTGGCGAACGGCGGCATGTTGTAGTGCATCATGAAGTCGTCGGTGTACTCGCCCATCAGCGCGTCGATCTTCTGGCTGTCGCGGCCGGTGCCGAGGGTGGCGATCACGAGGGCCTGGGTTTCACCGCGGGTGAACAGGGCCGAGCCGTGGGTACGCGGCAGGACGCCGGTGCGGATCGAGATCGGACGCACGGTGCGGGTGTCGCGGCCATCGATGCGCGGCTCGCCTTCCAGGATCTGCGATCGAACGACCTTCGCTTCCATGTCGAACAAAATGTTGCCGACTTCGGCGCTGTCCGCGTCGATGCCCTGCGCCTGCAGGCCGGCCAGCACTTCGCCGGACAGCGACTTCAGCTTTTGCTGGCGCGCCGATTTTTCGCGGGTCTGGTAGGCGTCGCGGACCTTGGCTTCGGCCAGTTGGGCGACTTGCGCGATCAGGGTTTCGTTCTTCGGTGCCGGGTTCCATTCGACTTCCGGCTTGCCGCCTTCTTCGACCAGCGCGTGGATCGCGTCGATCACGGCTTTCATCTGTTCGTGGCCGTAGACGACCGCGCCCAGCATGACTTCTTCGGACAGCTGCTGCGCTTCGGATTCGACCATCAGCACGGCGTGTTCGGTACCGGCGACGACCAGGTCCATCTGCGAGGTCTTCAGCTGGGTGGTGCTCGGATTCAGGATGTACTGGCCATTCGAATAGCCGACGCGGGCGGCGCCGATCGGGCCGCTGAACGGGATGCCGGCCACGCACAGGGCGGCCGAGGCACCGATCATCGCAGGGATGTCCGGATCGATTTCAGGGTTGACCGACAGGACGTGGATGATGACCTGGACTTCGTTCAGGTAGCCTTCCGGGAACAGCGGGCGGATCGGACGGTCGATCAGGCGCGAGGTCAGGGTCTCCTTCTCCGACGGACGGCCTTCGCGCTTGAAGAAGCCGCCCGGGATCTTGCCGGCGGCGTAGCTCTTCTCGATGTAATCGACGGTCAGCGGGAAGAAGTCCTGGCCCGGCTTGGCGTCCTTCCTGGCCACCACGGTCGCCAGGACCACGGTGTCTTCCACCGACACGAGGACGGCGCCGCTGGCCTGGCGCGCGATCTCGCCGGTCTCCAGGGTGACCGTGTGGTCGCCGTACTGGAAGGTTTTCGTAACTTTGTTAAACATGGGGTATCCCTTTCTATTTGCCGACAGATTTTCAGGCGCTGTCGTTCACCTCACCACCGGGCAAGCGCTCGGGTCAGAGCCCGGTTTTCACGGGTGGGCTCTGACCCTGACTGCTTGCCCTTGCTCCACTAAAATTCACAATTCGGGGTCAGAGCACAAGGCTTACTGACTCAATACGATTGTGCTCTGACCCCGAATTACCGAACTTCAAAACAAAAAATGCCCGCGGCAGTCGAACTGACGCAGGCATTTCTTGATCAAGCGTTCGGCTGAATGCTCAATCCGGTACTGATTACTTACGCAGACCCAGCTTGGCGATCAGGTCGCGGTAGCGGTTCAGGTCTTTGTTCTTCAGGTAGGCCAGCAGGCTCTTGCGACGGTTGACCATCATGATCAGGCCGCGGCGCGAGTGGTGGTCCTTCTTGTGTTCTTTGAAGTGACCGTTCAGTTCGTTGATGCGTGCGGTCAGCAGTGCGACTTGCACTTCCGGCGAACCGGTATCTTTGTCGCCACGTGCGTTGTCGGCGATGATCGCCGCTTTGTTGATGTGTTCTACGGACATGATATTACCTTTCACATGCGGTGCAAGAGTCGGAACCCAGCGCACCGTGAGTTATTGAGAATCCTGACCCACAGGTCAAGACCCGAGAGTATAGGTGAAAACGCGGGTCGAAGCCAGTTTTTCCTGGCTTTCGATACAATGCATGGGCGGTGATGACAATATTGCATGCCTTGAGGATTTACGGATGAGCAAACCCATGAAGCACACGACAACCCTGGCCGCGCTGCTGGCCCTCGCCCTCGGCCTGGGCGGCTGCAATACCTTCCAGCGCAAGCCGCCGGCCGGGACCCCGCTGGCGGACGTCACCGCCCGCCTCGGCAAGCCGACCGCCACCTATCCCGAGCCCGACGGCAGCCAGGTGCTGGAATACCGCGGCCAGCCGATGGGCCAGTTCCAGCACATGGCGCGCATCGGCGCCGATGGCCGCCTGCTCTCCTACGACCAGGTGCTGACCAGCGAAAACTTCGCGAAGGTGCAGGTCAACCGCTGGACCCGGGATGACATCCTGCGCCATTTCGGCCGCCCCGCGGAAACCTCGCGCACGCGCGTCGATGACCGCGAAGTCTGGTCCTACCGCTACAAGGAGGACGGCATCTGGAATTCGATGATGAACGTGTATTTCAACGCGCGCGGCATCGTGCTGCGGATGCAGAACACCGCCGATCCGGTGCTCGACGAGCGCTACAAGGGCACGTGATGCGCACGCTTCTCAGGAAAGCATCGCTGGCCGCGCTGGCCTTGTCCCTCGGCGCCTGCGCCCCGCTGTTCCGCGCGCCGCCGCCGCTGGGCAGTCCACTGCCCGAGGTACAGGCGCAGCTGGGCACGCCGCGCGCCGTCTACCGCCTGCCGGACGGCAGCCAGGTGCTGGAATACGCCGGCCAGCCGATGGGCCAGTTCCAGCACATGGCGACCATCGGGCCGGACGGCCGCCTGGTCTCGTACGAGCAGGTGCTGACGGGCGAAAAGTTCGCCACGGTCAAGATCGGCAAGTGGACCAAGGACGACATCCTGCGCACCTTCGGCCACCCGGCCGAGACCTCGCGCGTCGGCTTCCGCGACTACGAAGTCTGGTCCTACCGCTACAAGGAAGCCGGCGTCTGGAACTCGATGATGCACGTGCACTTCGACCAGCAGGGCATCGTCCAGCAGCTGATCAACGGGCCCGATCCGATGTACGACGACCGTTTCCGTTTCCGCTGACGCCGTCCTTGCCGATAGCGGCGGACGTTTCATCGACAAAGGCCTGCACCGCGTCCAGCGTCGGCGCCAGGCCGTGCAGCGAGGAGGACAGCGAGGCGACCAGCGTGTAGTGGTTGACCCCGCCGTAGTACTGCTCGCGCACCGGCACCCCGGCCGCGCGCAGCCTGTTTGCCAGGCCGCCGGTATTGCGGCCGGGGTCGACCAGGTCGTCGCTGCGCGCGGCAATCAGGAGCGCCGGCGGCGCCTTGGCGTCCACGTGGTTGACCGGCTGCGATTCCGGACGCGTGTCCGGGTAATCGAATACCGGGCGCGCGGTCCGGTTCTGGATCGGCAGGAAATCGTAGGGACCGGCCAGGCCGATCCAGCCGCGCAGCGCGCCGGGCGTCATGCCCTGCTTGCCGAGCCAGCGGCCGTCCAGCGCCACCATGGCGGCGTTGTAGGCGCCGGCGCTATGGCCCATCACGAACACCTTCCCGGGATCGCCGCCGTGGCTGGCGATGTTGTGTTCGGTCCAGGCGACGGCCCGCGCGGCGTCCTCCAGGAAATCCGGATAGTGCACCTGCGGGTACAGCCGGTAATCGGGCACGACCACCACGAAGCCGCGAGCGGCCAGCGCGCGGCCGACGAAGGCATAGTCGCCGCGCTTGCCGCTGACCCAGTTGCCGCCGTAGAAAAAGACGATCACCGGCGCCGGGCCGCCGCCCGCTTTCGGGCGGTAGATGTCGAGGCTGTTGCGCGGGTCGCTGCCGTAGGCAATCGCCGTGCTGGCGACGCTGGCGCCACCCGGGGAAACGGCGTTCACCACCGCCAGCGGCGAACATGCGGCCAAGGCCGCGGCTACCAGCACGGCGGCGCCGGACCTGAGAATGTGTCTGTTCATGCGCCGAGTATAGCGGCGCCGGGCACAGACCCGAGTCCGCTTGGGCTTAGGCGAAACTTAGGCGCAAGAATGTGTGAGAAAGGATGGGATAGCGCTCGCTATACTCGAGCGCATGTTGACTGCCTATCATCCCCACTGGCGCGAGCGCCGCAGCACAGGCCTGGCCCTGACCATGCTGGTGCACGTGGCACTGCTCGTCGGCTGGCAGATGAGCCGTCCCGCGTTCATGCCGGACAGCGGGCCGGCACCGGTCCGTACGCGCATCCAGTGGATCCGGCTGGCGCCGCTTGCCGCGCCTGTACCGAAACCGGTGCCGAAGCCGGAACAGATGCCCAGGTCCCCTGCGCGAGCCGCCGCGCCCATCACGCCGGCCACGCCCCAACGTACCGCCCCGTCCTCCCCTGCGGAAACGCCCGCAGCCCAGCCGGCACCTGTCGCTCCAGCGGCGCCCGCAACCCAGCCGGCCGGCCCGCAGCCGATCACGCCCCAGGCCGCGCCGGCCAACACCCCGAGCGCCGCTGACATCCTGAAAGGCGCGAAACGCGACATCGGCAAGATCGACCGCGACCTGCGCAAGCAAAACAATCCCTACATCGTGCTGCCGCCGGACAGCCCGCAACTGCGCATGCGCCGCGGCATGGAAACCGCGCACAACCTGGCGCCGCCGCGCATCTGGGAAGCGCCCAAGATCGAGGCGCTGGTCAACGATACCGGCGACGGCGCGCGGCGCGAACGCGTCATCACCGGCAATGGCACCTACTGCATCACCGACCGCGGCATCAACACCAGCATCGACATGATCGAGAAGCACGGCAAGCAGCGCATCACCACTTGCCCGCAGCACGAGCTGCCGGCGTCGCGCCAGGAGTGGCGCTCGGCGCGGGATTGATGACCACCATCGACTACCCCCGCCTGCCTGCGCGCCGCCCTGCCGGCCTGGCGCTGACCCTGCTGGTGCACGTGGCGCCGCTGGACAGCCCGCAGATCCGCATGCGCAACAAGATGCAGGCCGCGCATGACGCGGTGCCGCCCAGGGCCTGGGAAGCTCCTGCGGTCGAGGAACTGGGCAACGCGTCGGGCGCGCCGGTCACGCGCGTCAGGGGCGCGCTGGGCACCTACTGCCTGACGGCGAGGTCGCCCGGCGCCGGCATCGACGCCTTCGAGCGCAAAGGTGGAATCCGCAGGACCGCCTGCCCGAACGAGTCATCGCAGGGCGGCAGCCAGGGGTGGAGAACGGCCCGGGACTGAGGGTACGCGTCAGCGGCCCCTCAGTTCCCGGGCCGGTTTTGACTCTTTTGTCACGGGACTGAGGGTACGCGTCAGCGGCCCCTCAGTTCCCGGGCCGGTTTTGACTCTTTTGTCACGGGACTGAGGGTACGCGTCAACGCTCCGCTCAGCGCCGCTCGCTCGGATCGAAGCTGTCTTCCTCGGTCTGCACGATGCTGACTGGTTTGCCCTTGGCCAGGCGCCAGAAGTAGACGGCGTAGCCGGACAGGCCGTAGACCACGAACAGCGGCCACAGCACCTTGGGCGGGTCGATCGCCAGCAGCGCCAGGCCAAGGGCGATCAGGAACACGACGATGAAGGGCACCGACTTGCGGAAGTTGACGTCCTTGAAGCTGTAGAACGGCACGTTGGTGACCATGGTGAGGCCGGCGAACAGCGCGATGCCCCAGGAGATCCAGTCGACCTTGCGCGCGCTGACGTTGATGTCGGGGTCGGTCATCATCATCACGAAACCGACCACCAGCGCCGCCGCCGCCGGGCTGGGCAAGCCCTGGAAGAAGCGCTTGTCGACGACTTCGATGTTGGTGTTGAAGCGCGCCAGGCGCAGCGCGGCGCCGGCGCAGTAGACGAAGGCGGCGATCCAGCCCAGCTTGCCCAGGCCGCGCAGCGACCATTCGTAGATGACGAGGGCCGGCGCGGCGCCGAAGGACACCATGTCGGACAGCGAATCGTACTGGGCGCCGAACTCGGACTGGGTGTTGGTCAGGCGCGCCACGCGGCCGTCCAGGCTGTCGAGCACCATGGCGATGAACACGGCCCAGCAGGCGTGGTCGAAGCGCTGGTTCATGGCCATCACGATGGCGTAGAAGCCGCCGAACAGGGCGGCGGTGGTGAAGGCGTTCGGCAGCAGGTAGATGCCGCGGCGCGGGCGGCCGCGCGGCCCGTCGATGGGCGCACCGGCCCTGCGGGCCTTGAAGCGGGCGAAGGATGCCTTGACGGCGCCGGGTTTTCTGCGTCGTGGAAGAGGTGCCATGGTGGTTATCGGTTAGCTGCGCACCGGGCGCGGACGGCTCCATTATATAGTGGTGCCGCCGCGCAGTTAGCTAACTGACAGTATTAACGGAACATCAGCGGAACTTCACTTTACCGACCAGGCGCATCTGCACGCGGGTTTCGCCCGGTTCGAAGCTCGGTTCGGGCATCTCGCTCTCGGCGCTCTTGGCGCGCATCATCATCGGTGCCGGCGGCGGGGGCGGCGCGGCGTCGCCGACGTAGTTGCCGCTGCCTTCGAAGTCGACGGTGTCGATCACGGCGTCGTTCAGGTTGCGCCCCATGGCGCGCGCGACCGAGGCGATGCGCTCGTTCAGGTTGCGGTAGGTGGCGGCGATGCGCTCGTCATCCAGCGTCTTCTGCAGTTCCGGGCTCAGGTGGTAATAGATACCGGAGATGCCCAGCACCTTCTGCACCGACGCCGTGGTCTTCGGCAGGGGTGCCAGGTTACGCGTCGTCATTTCCAGCGATTGCCCGACACGCCAGCCGATCGGCACCCGGCGCGCCGTCCCGTTCGCCAGCGGACGCGGATTCTCCGGCACTTCCGGATACACCGGGTAGCTGTAGTAATTCACGGTTTTCAGCTGGGCCTGCGGATCCTGGCGGCGCAGGATCTCGGTCCCCTCCTTCATCTTCTGGTTCACGCGCGCGGTCGCAAGCGCGCGGTCCTTGTCCTGTTCCTCGACGGTGAAGGTGACGGTGGCTTCGTCGTTGGCGCGCTTGACTTCGCCGTAGGCGGGGATGACGACCAGGGTGCCGCTGGTGCTGAAGGCGGGCGCGGTGTTGGCGGCGCTGGTTTGCGCCTGGGCGTTCAGGGCGAGGCCGAGGATGGCGGCGAGGATGAGGCGGGAGGGCATTGTCGTGCTCCTGTATTTATTGATGACAGGGGCAACGATACCGGGTTTTGGGATATGGAAGAGCTTATGTAATGGAAAGTTGCAAATGGGTGCAATTGGAGGAAATTGTTGGCCCATGCACGTCGCCCCTGCGCAGGCAGGGACGACGGATCAAACGGTAACGATTAACTCAGTTCTTCGACTGATCCACCAGCTTGTTCTTCGCAATCCACGGCATCATCGCGCGCAGCTTGCCGCCCACCTGTTCGATCTGGTGCTCGGCCGTGATGCGGCGGCGCGAGATCAGGGTCGGGGCGCCGGCCTTGTTTTCCAGGATGAACGACTTGGCGTATTCACCGGTCTGGATGTCCTTCAGGCACTGCTGCATCGCCTTCTTGGTCTCGTCGGTCACGATGCGCGGGCCGGTCACGTATTCGCCGTATTCCGCGTTGTTCGAGATCGAGTAGTTCATGTTGGCGATGCCGCCTTCGTAGATCAGGTCGACGATCAGTTTCAGTTCGTGCAGGCACTCGAAGTAGGCCATTTCCGGCGCGTATCCGGCTTCGACCAGGGTCTCGAAACCGGCCTTGATCAGTTCGACGGTACCGCCGCACAGCACGGCCTGCTCGCCGAACAGGTCGGTCTCGGTCTCTTCGCGGAAGTTGGTCTCGATGATGCCGGCGCGGCCGCCGCCGTTGGCCATGGCGTAGGACAGCGCGATGTCGCGCGCGGCGCCCGATTTATCTTGATAGACCGCGACCAGGTGCGGCACGCCGCCACCCTGCTTGTAGGTGTTGCGCACGGTGTGGCCCGGGGCTTTCGGCGCGATCATGATCACGTCGAGGTCGGCACGCGGCACGACCTGGCCGTAGTGGACGTTGAAGCCGTGGGCAAAGGCCAGCACGGCGCCCTGCTTGATGTTCGGCTCGACGTTGTTCTTGTACACCTCGGCGATGTTCTCGTCCGGCAGCAGGATCATGACGACGTCGGCCGCTTTGACCGCTTCGTCGACTTCGGCCACCTTGATGCCGGCCTGCTCGACCTTGTTCCAGGAAGCGCCGCCGCGGCGCAGGCCGACGGTGACGTTGATGCCGGATTCGGACAGGTTCTGCGCGTGCGCATGGCCTTGCGAGCCGTAGCCGATGATGGCGACGTTCTTGCCTTTGATGAGGGAGAGGTCGCAGTCTTTGTCGTAGAAAACTTTCATTTTTTTATCCTGTATTTGTGATGATTGGGTGTGGTGGGCACGGGGTGCCCACCCTACGTATAGGTTTGCCGTAGGGTGGGCGGCCTCCGCCCACCGATCTGCGGCCTTAAACTTTCAGGATGCGCTCGCCACGGCCGATGCCGCTGCCGCCGGTCCTTACCGTCTCGAGGATCGACGCGCGGTCGATCGCATCGATGAAGGCGTCCAGCTTGCTCTTGGCGCCGGTCAGCTCGATCGTGTAGGTCTTCTCGGTCACGTCGATGATGCGGCCGCGGAAGATGTCGGCGGTGCGCTTCATTTCTTCGCGCTCCTTGCCGACCGCCCTCACCTTGATCAGCATGAGCTCGCGTTCGATGTGCTGGCCCTCGGTCAGGTCGACCACCTTCACCACCTCGATCAGGCGGTTCAGGTGCTTGGTGATCTGCTCGATGATGTCGTCCGAGCCGGTGGTCACGATGGTCATGCGCGACAGCGTCGCGTCTTCGGTCGGGGCCACGGTCAGGGTTTCGATGTTGTAGCCGCGTGCCGAGAACAGGCCGACCACGCGCGACAGCGCGCCCGCTTCGTTTTCGAGCAGGACGGAAATGATGTGTCGCATTACAGGTCCTCCGCGCTCAGCAGCATCTCCGACAGGCCCTTGCCCGTCTTGACCATCGGCCAGACGTTTTCGCTGCGGTCGGTGATGAAGTTCATGAACACCAGGCGGTCCTTCATGCCGAAGGCGTCGCGCAGGGCGCCTTCCACGTCGCCCGGCTTCTCGATGCGCATGCCGACGTGGCCATAGGCCTCGGCCAGCTTCTCGAAGTCCGGCAGGGAATCCATGTACGACTCGGAATAGCGCGAGTTGTAGTCGAGTTCCTGCCACTGGCGCACCATGCCCAGGAAGCGGTTGTTCAGGAGGATGATCTTCGGCGTCAGGTGGTACTGCTTGCAGGTCGCGAGTTCCTGGATGTTCATCTGGATCGAGCCCTCGCCGGTCACGCAGGCGACGGTGGCACCCGGGTTCGCCATCTGCACGCCCATCGCGTACGGCAGGCCCACGCCCATCGTGCCCAGGCCGCCCGAATTGATCCAGCGGCGCGGCTTGTTGAACGGGTAGTACTGCGCGGCCCACATCTGGTGCTGGCCCACGTCCGAGGTGACGAAGGCGTCGCCGCCGGTCACCTGCCACAAGGTCTCGATGACCGATTGCGGCTTGATGACTTCGCTGGACGGCGTGTACTTCAGGCATTCGCGGCCGCGCCAATCGTCGATCTGCTGCCACCACTGCTGCAGCGCGGGCGCATTCGGCCGGGCCTCGGACGCGTCCAGCTGCGACAGCAGCTCGACCAGCACGTCCTTGACGTTGCCGACGATCGGGATGTCGACCTTCACCCGTTTCGAGATCGAGGACGGGTCGATGTCGATGTGGATGATCTTGCGCGGGTTGCTGGCGAAATGCCTCGGGTTGCCGATCACGCGGTCGTCGAAGCGGGCGCCGATGGCGATCAGGACGTCGCAGTGCTGCATCGCCATGTTCGCTTCATAGGTGCCGTGCATGCCCGGCATGCCGAGGAAATGGCCGCTGGAGGCGCGGTAGGCGCCCAGGCCCATCAGGGTGTTCGTGACCGGGAAGCCGAGCTTGTCGACCAGGCGGTTCAGTTCGTTTGCCGCGTTGGCCAGGATCACGCCGCCGCCGGTGTAGATCATCGGGCGCTCGGCCGCCAGCAGCAGCTGGACCGCCTTGCGGATCTGGCCGGCATGGCCCTTGTCCACCGGCTTGTACGAGCGCATCTCGATTTCCTTCGGATACGCGTACGGTGCCTTCTGCATGCTGATATCCTTGGGGATATCGACCAGCACCGGGCCCGGACGGCCGGTACGGGCAATGAAGAAGGCCTTCTTGATGGTGCTAGCGAGTTCGCGCACGTCCTTGACCAGGAAGTTGTGCTTGACCACGGGGCGGGTGATGCCGACGGTGTCGCATTCCTGGAAGGCGTCCTGGCCGATCGCGTGGGTCGGCACCTGGCCGGAAATCACGACCATCGGCACCGAGTCCATGTAGGCGGTCGACAGGCCGGTGACGGCATTGGTGACGCCCGGACCGGAAGTGACCAGGGCCACGCCGACTTCATGCGAGCTGCGCGAATAGGCATCGGCCGCATGGATGGCCGCCTGTTCGTGGCGTACCAGGATGTGCTGGAATTTGTCCTGCTTGAAGATGGCGTCGTAGATATACAGGACGGCCCCGCCCGGATAGCCGAAAACGTGCTTCACGTTTTCCTCGGCCAGGCAACGGACCAATATCTCAGCGCCCGTGATGGGAACTGTTGCGTCATTCATGATACGTTTCCTTTCAAGACCCATAGGGAGATTGATCGGATGCTCGTTCCTGGCGAGATACGTGTCACGCAACAGTGCTCATGCTTCCCTTCTTTCTGCGGTCACGTCGATCTTTCCGCTCACCGTAGGGAGCGTACGAAACGGCGCTGGGCGCAAACTCGTTTGGCGTGAGTTACTGTGTGCGGAATGCGTGTCTCTCGCGCTTGTGGCGCGGGTTGGAGCAAACTGCCTACATGTGAAAGCGCGTCATGCCGCGATCGACCTTGTGTGCCGGTCGGGCTTGACAAAAAGCTTCGGGGTTGCAAAGCGTTCCATACCTTACTGCGTTGCACCATTCCGGTCAAGCGCTAAATCTCGGCGGTCATTTTTGGTGCGCGAGGGCGTGCAAGCGCGCCCACCTGCCGGTTTCGGGTGCGGCCCCGCGTAATTTTTGCTAGGATTCGAAAGTTTTCCTTACAGCCACAGGCAAAGCACCTGTGGCCTCCACTTCAATCGCATGGCCACTGACAAAGAACTCAACGACTTCCTCGAGAGTGTCGAGCGGCGCGCCTTCAAGCAGGCGGCGTACGCAGTCCGCAAGGACGAGGCAGCCCTCGACATCGTTCAGGACGCCATGATCAAGCTGGCCGAGAAATACGGCGACAAGCCGGCGGCCGAATTGCCGATGCTGTTCCAGCGCATCCTGCAAACCACCATCCTCGATTACTTCCGGCGCGAGAAGGTGCGCAACACCTGGATCAGCCTGTTTGGAGCCCTCGGCCGGCGCGAAGACGAGGACGAGGAGTTTGATATACTGGGTTCTTACGAGGCCGAGGAAGGTACGGCCGCCGCCGAGTCGAGTGCGGATCAGGTCGAACGGGCCCAGACCCTGCGCCTGATCGAAGAAGAGATACAAAAGCTCCCGACACGTCAACGGGAAGCCTTCCTCATGCGTTACTGGCAGGACATGGACGTGGCCGAAACGGCCGAAGCGATGGGATGCTCCGAGGGCAGCGTGAAAACGCATTGCTCTCGCGCTACGCATGCATTGCAAAAAGCTCTCGAGGCCAAGGGAATTAAATTATGAACACCGACGACATCAACCTGGCGTACAAGATCCGCCATGCCCTGAACGAAAAGCTCGACGATTTGCCGGCCTCGACCACCGACCGCCTGGCTGCCGCGCGCGCAGCCGCGCTGGCACGCAAGAAGGCCGATGTGCCGCTGCGCCAGCAAGCCCCTGCCCGTCCGCGCTTCGATGTCGCTTATTTCACCTCGTTGTTCTCGGCCCCCTGGATGGCGCGCGCCGCCGCCATCGTACCGCTGGTCGCCATGGTCGGCGGCCTGGTCGGCGTCTACCACGCCGAGCAGGAGCAGCGCGTGGCCGACCTGGCGGACCTGGATGCCGCCGTGCTGTCCGACGACCTGCCGCTGACCGCCTACACCGACCACGGTTTCAGCGCCTACCTCGTACAACAGCAAGAGAACCTGCAGCAACCGCAGCGAACCCAGTAAAACGGATGACGGCAAACAAGCTCAGAGCTGCCGGCATCACCGCCGGTGCCATCCTGGTCGGCATCGCCCTGCTGGCAATCGAACGACAAGGCGGCATCGGGCCGGCCGCGTCAAATGACGCCGCGCCCGCCGCCGGCAGCGTGGCCGCCGGCGCGCCTGCCGTGCCGGGCAAGCCGGGTGCCGCGCGCAAGCTGGGCGACAAGCCCTACTGGCGCGCATTGACCCCGGACCAGCAGCGGGCCCTGCTGCCGCTGCAGGGCGAGTGGGACGCGATGGACGGCGTGCGCAAGCAGAAATGGCTGCAGCTGGCCAGGCGCTTCGGCAGCATGAAGCCGGAGGAACAGCAGCGCCTGCACGAACGCATGCGCGAATGGACCCGCCTCACCCCCGCGCAGCGCGAACTGGCGCGCGAAACCTATTCGCGCACGCGCAAGATCGCTCCGGAGCAAAAGACCGCGACCTGGGAAAGCTACCAGCAACTGCCCGACGACCAGAAACGCAAGCTGGCCGCCTCGGCCGCGCGCAAGCCGCCGGTGGTGCCCGCGCAAGCCGGCACCAGGGCCGGCATGCCGCTGGGCCAGGGCAGCGCCGCCTGCCCGGCCGGCAGCGTGAAGAACAGCATCTCGGCCACCCCGCCCTGCGTGCCCGCGCCGGCTTCCGCGCCGGCCGGCCCGGTCCCGGCCACGCCACCGGCCACCGCCCCCGCCAACCCGGCGCCACCGGCCCAGCAGGACAAGCCGGAGCCGGCCAACTGGGGCATCACACCCAACAACGCCTGAGCCCATGATGAACGCCACCCCGAGCATCAAACGCCGCTTGACCGCAATGGTCTACGAGACCTTCCTGCTGCTGGCGGTGGAGATGCTGGCGGTGGCGCTGTGGCTGCTCCTCACCCGCAACAGCCACGCGCCGCTGGCGCAGCACGGCCTGAAAGTGTTTTTGTTCCTCATCACCGGCGCCTACTTCATCCACGCCTGGAGCGGCAGCGGCCACACGCTGGCCATGAAGACCTGGCGCATGCGCCTGGTCGCCGGCGATGGCGGCCGCGTAGCGCCGCGCCGCGCGCTGCTGCGCTACCTGCTGGCCTGGGGCTGGTTCCTGCCGGCGCTGATCGTCTGCGCCGCCTTCGGCATCAAGGGCAAGGGCGAAGTGTCGGCCGTGGTCGTGGCCGGCCTGCTGGCCTGGGCCCTCACCGCCCTGTTCGACAAGGACCGGCGCTTCCTGCACGACCGCCTGTCCGGCACCCGCCTGGTCAGCCTGGCGGGGCGGCCTGCAGCCGAGGCGGCGGCCCCGGCCCCGGCTCCCGGCGCCTGAGTGCCCGGGCGCGGCAGCGTGCGTGCGCATATCAGAGATAATCAGTGATAATTTCAGAAATACAATTTACGCGGTTATACTCGACGTCTCCGATAAACAAATATCGGCGTACGTAAGAGGCACCCATCCTTCTGCGCGTGCGTCCGGCGGCGCATGACTCCGACTTCCCACCCTCCCGATCTGATGTACCGCCTGCTCGTCGAGAGCGTGGTCGACTATGCCATCTACATGCTGACGCCGGACGGCATCGTCGCCAACTGGAACGCCGGCGCCGAACGCGCCAAGGGCTACAAGGAAGACGAGATCGTCGGCCGCCACTTTTCCGTGTTCTACCGCGAGCAGGACCGCGCCGCCGGCCTGCCGCAGCGCGCCCTCGACACCGCGCGCCGCGAAGGCCGCTTCGAGGCCGAAGGCCTGCGCGTGCGCAAGGACGGCACCGAATTCTGGACCCACGTCGTGATCGACGCCATCCACGACGACGATGGCAAGTTGATCGGCTTCGCCAAGATCACGCGCGACATCACCGAACGCCACCAGAAGGACCTCGCACTGGTCGAGGCCAAGGAACTGGCGGAGCGCTACAGCCAGCGGATGGCGGCCTTGTCGCGCTTCCTGGATTCGGTGATCTCGCACATTCCCGCCAGCGTGCTGGCCCAGGATTGCGCCAGCGGCCAGGTCCTGCTGGCCAACCACCAGGCGCAGCGCCTGTTCCACGGCGCCCCGGCCGACATCACCGGCCTGTCGGTGCGCGACTGCCTGCGCCCCGAGGTGGCCGACTACATCGAGCGCCAGGTGGCGCGCGCGATGCCCGGCGCGGACATGCAGAGCGACGAAAGCACGGTCGAGACGGCGATCGGCCGGCGCACGCTGCGCAACCGCTCGGTGCGCGGCAGCCATCCCGACGGCGAAGGCGACTACATCCTGCTGATCACCGAAGACGTGACCGAGGAGCTGGCGGCCTACGCCCGCATCCACCACATGGCCCAGCACGACGGCCTGACCGACCTGCCGAACCGCGTGTTCTTCCACGACCGCCTGGAAGCGGCGCTGCAGGTCGACCGCGCCACCCGCGGCGTGACCGCGCTGCTGTTCCTCGACCTGGACAACTTCAAGGACATCAACGACGCCCTCGGCCACGCCTACGGCGACAAGCTGCTGCTGGCCCTGGCCCAGCGCCTCAAGACGCACCTGCGTGCGCAGGACACGCTGGCGCGCCTGGGCGGCGACGAATTCGCCGTGGTCCTGCCGGGCCTGCGCAGCCTGGACGAAGCCTCTTCCGCCGCCCAGCGCCTGATCGACGCCGCTGCCTTACCCTTCCAGATCGACGAGCAGACCCTGTCCATCGGCCTGAGCATCGGCATCGCCTCCTCCAACGCCGGCGGCACGGCCGAGCAGTTGCTGCGCTTCGGCGACATGGCCTTGTACGAAGCCAAGCGCAATGGCCGCAACCGCTTCGAAGTGTTCCGCCCGGAGCTCGAGGAAGCGGTGCGCGTGCGGCGCCAGATGGAGATGGACCTGCGCCAGGCCCTGCACCTGGGCCAGATCGAGATGCGCTACCAGCCGATCGTCGAGCGCCAGGGCCGCCGCATCTCGGGCTACGAAGCGCTGATGCGCTGGAACCATCCGGTGCGCGGCCAGGTCTCGCCGATGGATTTCATCCCGCTGGCCGAGGAAACCGGCTTGATCCACGAACTCGGCGCGCGCGCCCTGAACCTGGCCTGCCACGAAGCGGCATCCTGGCACAATGGGCAGACGGTGGCGGTCAACCTGTCGCCGGTGCAGTTCAAGAATCCGGGCCTGGTCGACACGGTCGCGCTGGCGCTGGCCGACGCCGGCCTGGCGCCGGACAGGCTGGAGCTGGAGATCACGGAATCGGTCCTGCTCGACAACAGCAAGGCCAACATCGACATGCTGCGCGCGCTGAAGGCGCTCGGCGTCGGCATCGCGCTCGACGATTTCGGCACTGGCTACTCGTCGCTGAGCTACCTGCGCTCCTTCCCCTTCGACCGCATCAAGATCGACAAGTCCTTCGTGAAAGACATGGGGGAGAGCCGCGAAGCGCTGGCCATCATCCGCGCCATCACGGGCCTGAGCACCAGCCTCCTGATCAAGACCACGGCCGAAGGGGTGGAGACGAACGAGCAGTTCGTGCGGCTGCAGGAAGAAGGCTGCAGCCACTTCCAGGGCTATCTGTTCGGGCGGCCGGAGCCGGCGCGGGATCGCCTGCGCGAGCTGCGTATTCAGGACGGTTCGGAAGAGTAGACGGGCGTCGTCCCCGCGAAGGCGGGGACCCAAGTTTGCGTGATCGGCCTGCGGCAAATGCCGGTGGCACGCAACGAACCTGGATCCCCGCCTTCGTGGGGATGACGATGAGAGGCTAAGGGAAGAACGGCTTCAGAACTTCTCGAATTCGCCCAGATGGCGCCAGTGCCCGGCCGGGAGGCCCGACAGCGCCAGGCGGCCGACGCGCAGGCGGCGCAGGGATTTCAAGGTGAGTCCCGCCCGCTTGCACATGGCCGCGACCTGCCCCGGGCGGATGCCCTTGCCGGCGATGCGCAGGCGCGCTTCGCTCTGGCGGCTGACCTTGATGGGCGCCGCCGGCGTGCCGGCCGCGTTCATGCTGGCCAGCGCGTTTTCGCTGATGTATTCGCCGTCGACCTCGAGCACGTATTCGTGTTCGATGCGGGCGCCATCCTCGACCAGTTTGCGCAGCACGCGCCAGTCCTGGCTGAACACGACCAGGCCGCTGGCGGCGCTGTCCAGCGGCGTCGCCAGCGCCTGCCTGGCCAGGTGGCGCTTCACGAAGCGCGCGCCCTTGCCGTCCAGCGTGGCCGGGCCCAGCGCCGCCAGCGCGGCCTGGGCATCGACGCCGGCCGGCTTGTGCAGCAGGATCGTCACCGGCAGCGGTTCCTCGGCGGTCGCGCCCTCCAACAGGACCACTTCCTGCGCAGGCTGCACGCGCATGGCGGGATCCTCGGCCACGGCGCCGTCGACGCTGACCCAGCCGCCCGCGATATAGCGTTCGGCATCGGCGCGCGAACAGGATGCGACTTCGGCTACGCGCTTGGCCAGGCGGACGCCTTCAATGTTGCCGTTATCGACCATCAGGCGCGCCAATCCTTGAAAAATGCCTTGAACACGGCGACGACCTTCTCCACGTCGGCCTTCGAGACGTCCAGGTGGGTCACCAGGCGCGTGTGGGTGCCGATCGAAGCGCGTATGCCTTCGCGCGCCAGCGTCTCGCGCAGCGGCGCGACGGCGATTTCCGGGATCTCGACGTAGAAGATGTTGGTCTGCGGGGTGGTCACGCGCAGCGGCTCGATCTGGCCGAGAGCGCTGGAGAGGTCGGCCGCGTTCTGGTGGTCGTCCGCCAGGCGCTCGACGTTGTGCTCCAGCGCGTACTGCGCCGCCGCGGCGATGACGCCTGCCTGGCGCATGCCGCCGCCCAGCATCTTGCGCCAGCGCTTGCCCTGCTCGATGAAGGCCTTTGGTCCCAGCAGCACGGAGCCGACCGGCGCGCCCAGGCCCTTCGACAGGCAGACCGAGACGGTGTCGAAACCGGCGACGGCCGCGCGCAGCTTGACCCCGTTCTTGACGGCGGCGTTGCAGACGCGCGCGCCGTCGAGGTGGGTCGCGAGACCGCGGGTGTGCGCGAAGTCGGTCGCGGCCTTGACGTAATCCTGCGGCAGCACGCGGCCGCCGATGGTGTTTTCCAGCGCCAGCAGGCGCGTGCGCGCGAAGTGCATGTCGTCCGGCTTGATGTAGGCGGCGATGTCGGTCACCGCGATCGAGCCGTCCGCCTGGTTGGCGATCGGCTGCGGCTGGATGCTGCCCAGCACCGCGGCGCCGCCGCCTTCGTACTTGTAGGTGTGCGCTTCCTGGCCGACCAGGTATTCGTCGCCGCGGCCGCAGTGGGTCATCAAGGCGATCAGATTGGTCTGGGTGCCCGAGGGCGCGAACATGCCGGCTTCATAGCCGAACAAATCGGCCGCGAAGTCCTGCAGGCGGTTGACGGTGGGGTCGTCGGCGTACACGTCGTCACCGACCGGGGCCGCGGCCATGGCGGCGCGCATCGCGTCAGACGGTTGGGTGACGGTGTCGCTGCGCAGGTCGATCCAGTGTTGTTCGCTCATGGTCTCTATCGGTCAGTCGGTGGTTACGGCGGAATCGGTGTAGAAGCGTTGGGCCATCTCGTCCAGCCCCAGTTCGGCCAGCACCTGCTGCAGGCGCTCGGCGGGCCGCTTGCGCGGCAAGTTCTTGTACGTGGCGACGATCAGCTCGTTCTTCATCGAGTGCTCCCAGCCCACCAGTTCCGTCACCGTGACCTGGTAGCCGTGGGCCTCCAGCTGCAGGCAGCGCAGCACGTTGGTGATCTGGCTGCCGAACTCGCGGGTGTGGATCGGGTGGCGCCAGATCTCGGTCAGCACGCTGCGGCCCAGGTCCTTGCCCTTGTTCTTGCGCAGCACCGCGGCGATCTCGGCCTGGCAGCACGGCACCAGCACGATGTGCTTCGCCTGCTTCCTGAGCGCGAAGTCGATGGCGTCGTCGGTCGCGGTGTTACAGGCGTGCAGCGCGGTGACCACGTCGATGGTCGGTGGCAGCTTGCTCGACTCGGTCGATTCGGCGACCGACAGGTTCAGGAAGGACATGCCCGGGAATTCCAGGCGCGCGGCCAGCTCGGTCGAGCGCTGCACCAGTTCCTCGCGGGTCTCGATGCCGTAGATGTGCGAGCCATCCTCGCGGCCCTTGAACAGCAGGTCGTAGAGGATGAAGCCGAGGTAGGACTTGCCGGCGCCGTGGTCGACCAGCGTGACGTTCGGGTGATCCTGCTGGACGTCCTTGACCAGCGGCTCGATGAACTGGACCAGGTGGTAGACCTGCTTCAGCTTGCGCCGGCTGTCCTGGTTCAGCTTGCCGTCGCGGGTCAGGATGTGCAGCTCCTTGAGCAACTCGACCGACTGGCCGGGCTTCACTTCGGGGAGCAGTTCGTACACGGTGGGTGCGGGCCGCGCCAGGCCGGGCTTCTTGGCGGCGCCCTCTTTCTTAGCTTGCTTCATTGATCCAGGCTGCCTGTATGGCTTCCAGCACGCGCTCGCCGCCGCGCGTGCGATCGTCGTCGAAGCCTTCCAGCCCGACGACCCAGTTATGCAAATCCACGAAACGCACCGTCGCCGGGTCGGCGTCGGGATAGCGTTCGTACAGCGCCTCGGCGATGGCGCTCACATCGGTCCATTTCATGGGGCACTCCCCGTGATCAATGATTCTCGGCTGCGTGGTTGATGGTGTACTTCGGGATCTCGACCACCAGGTCCTCATCCGCGATGATGGCCTGGCAGGACAGGCGCGAGTTCGGCTCCAGGCCCCAGGCCTTGTCGAGCATGTCCTCTTCCTTCTCTTCCTGTTCGTTCAGCGAATCGAAGCCTTCGCGCACGATCACGTGGCAGGTGGTGCAGGCGCACACGCGGTCGCAGGCGTGCTCGATCTCGATGTCGTTGTCGAGCAGGGTGTCGCAGATCGACTTGCCTTGCTGGCCTTCGAGCACGGCGCCTTCGGGGCAGAAGACGGGATGGGGGAGGATGACGATTTGTGGCACTTCTTGACCTCTTGTGTTTGTGTTGGCACGTCGTCCCTGCGAAGGCAGGGACCCAAGTTTGCCGGCGTATCGTTAGCGCTTCGAACTTGGGCCCCTGCCTGCGCAGGGGCGACGGTTTTTCATTCGTCGGCGATGTTACGCACTTACACCTGATCCAGCGATTTCCCCGCCAGCACCTTGCGCACGCTCTTGTCCATGCGCCGCGCCGCGAATTCCTCGGTGCCGTGGGCCAGCGCCTGGACCGCGTCGTGCAGCTTGTTCTGGCGCTCGCCGGTGTCGACGGTCTCGTCATTGGAACGGGCCTGCGCATCGCGCACGGCCTGCTCCAGTACGGCGATCGCGGCGCGCTCTTCCTCGTTCAAGAGCTCGGCATCGGTATCCAGCGCCGATTGCGTGGCCAGCAGGATGCGCTCGGCTTCGACCTGCTCTTCGCGCAGCGCGCGGGCAGTCATGTCGGTCGAGGCCGAGTTGTACGAGTCCTGCAGCATGCGCGCCACCTCGTCGTCGCCCAGGCCATAGGACGGCTTGACGGTGATCGAGGCTTCCACGCCCGAGCGCGTCTCGCGCGCCGACACCGCCAGCAGGCCATCGGCATCGACTTGATACGTTACGCGGATCCGTGCCGCGCCGGCCGCCATCGGCGGGATGCCGCGCAGCTCGAAGCGCGCCAGCGAACGGCAGTCCGAGACCAGCTCGCGCTCCCCCTGCACCACGTGCACGGCCAATGCGGTCTGGCCATCCTTGAAGGTCGTGAATTCCTGGGCGCGGGCGCACGGAATCGTCGAGTTGCGCGGGATGATCTTCTCGACCAGGCCGCCCATGGTCTCGATGCCCAGCGACAGCGGGGTCACGTCCAGCAGCAGCCAGTCGTCGCCCGCCGCGCGATTCCCCGCCAGCAGGTTCGCCTGGATCGCGGCGCCCAGCGCCACCACCTTGTCCGGGTCGATGTTCGCGTGCGGGATGGTCTTGAAGTAGTCGCCCACCGCGCGGCGGATGTGCGGCATGCGGGTGGCGCCGCCGACCAGCACCACGCCGTCGACGTCTTCCACCGACACGTCCGCATCGCGCATCGCCTTGCGCACCGCGTTCATGGTCTTGGTGACCAGCGGCTGGGTGATCTCGGCGAAGGTCCTGGCGGAGATGGTGACCTGCACGATTTCGCCCGACTTCAGGATCGCTTCGACCGTCGTTTCCTCGTTGGTCGACAGCAGTTCCTTGGCCTGGCGCGCCTTGACCAGCAGGGTCGCGGTATCGACGTCCGACAGCGGAGACAGGCCCGCCTGCTGGGTGATGTGGCAGAACAGGCGCTGGTCGAAGTCGTCGCCGCCCAGGGCCGAATCGCCGCCGGTCGACAGCACCTCGAACACGCCTTTGGACAGCTTCAGGATCGAGATGTCGAAGGTGCCGCCGCCCAGGTCGTAGACGGCGAACACGCCTTCCTTGCCATGGTCCAGGCCATACGCGATGGCGGCCGCGGTCGGCTCGGACAGCAGGCGCAGCACGTTCAGGCCGGCCAGTTGGGCCGCGTCCTTGGTGGCCTGGCGCTGGGCGTCGTCGAAGTAGGCCGGCACGGTGATCACGGCGCCGACCAGCTCGTCGCCGAGGGCGTCTTCCGCGCTCTGGCGCAGCGTGGCCAGGATCTGGGCCGAGACTTCGACCGGGCTCTTCACGCCGGCCACGGTCTTCAGCTGCACCATACCCGGAGCATCCACGAAGTCATACGGCAGGTTCTCGGCGTGGGCGATGTCCTTCAGGCCGCGGCCCATGAAGCGCTTGACCGAGACGATGGTGTTCTTCGGGTCGGTGGTCTGGTGGGCCTGCGCCTTGTAGCCGATGTTGGCGTGGCCGTTCGGCAGGTAGCGCACGATCGAGGGCAGCAGCGCGCGGCCGTCTTCGTCGCTGAGCACTTCCGGAATGCTGCTGCGCACGGTCGCGACGAGGGAATTGGTGGTGCCCAGGTCGATGCCCACCGCCAGCCGGTGCTGGTGCGGCGCGGTCGACATGCCGGGTTCGGAAATCTGCAAGAGTGCCATGATCGTGTTACCTGGTTTTATTTTTAGATAGCGTGTACGCCGGTGAAAACCGCCGTGTTACGGGTAGGGTGGCGTGGACGGGGAACCCGTCCACCTACGATTCCAAGGCCTCGAACGCGTAATGCAGCTCGTCGCCGAATTTATCGAGGAACATCAGCGCGCGCACGCCCTGCGCCGCGTTCTGGTAGTCGCCGGCGTCGAGCAGCTTGCCGACCTGGGCCAGCCTGCTCTTCCTCTCGCCGCGCACCTGGGCATCCAGCTCGTCCAGCGCGCCGCCGTCTTTCGATGCGCGCGCGTCGGCCAGGGCCTCGCGCAGCTCCATCTGCTGCATCAGGAAGTCCATCGGCATCGCCGTGTTCGATTCCGTCTGCAAATCGACGCCGTTCAGTTCGCACAGGTACTGCGCGCGCTTCTGCGGGTTGCGCAGGGTCTGGTAGGCCTCGTTGGCGCGGGTCGCCCACTGCATCGCGACGCGCTTCTCGGCGTCGGTGGCGTTCACGAAGCGGTCCGGGTGGACGCGGCCCTGGACGTCGCGGTAGGCGCTGTCCAGCGCGTCCATGTCGACGTCGAACTTTGCGGGCAGCTGGAACAGCTCGAAGTGATTCTGCATCGTGCGTCTTAAATCCTGAAGCTTTCGCCGCAACCGCAGTTGTCCTTGACGTTCGGGTTGTTGAAGCGGAAGCCTTCGTTCAGGCCTTCGCGGGCGAAGTCGAGTTCGGTGCCGTCGATGTAGGGCAGGCTCTTCGGATCGACGAAGACTTTCACGCCGTGCGATTCGAAGATGTTGTCTTCATTGCCCGGCTCGTCGACGTATTCCAGCTTGTAGGCCAGGCCGGAGCAGCCCGTCGTGCGCACACCGAAACGCAAGCCGACGCCCTTGCCCCGGCGTTCGAGGTAGCGGGTGATGTGTTTCGCGGCTTTTTCGGTCAGGGTGATTGCCATATGTGATTCTCCAGCTTCATTCGTTGCTTGCACGGTGGACACGGGGTGCCCACCCTACATGTTCACGCTTGCGTAGGGTGGGCGCGGCCGGCGTAGGCACTCCGTGCCCACCGCCACATCACGCCTGTTCAGCGGCGTGCTTGGTCTTGTAGTCGGCCACGGCCGCCTTGATCGCGTCTTCCGCCAGGATCGAGCAGTGGATCTTGACAGGCGGCAGCGCCAGTTCTTCGGCGATCTGGGTGTTCTTGATGGCCAGCGCTTCGTCCAGCGACTTGCCCTTCACCCATTCGGTCACCAGCGAGCTCGAGGCGATGGCCGAACCGCAGCCGTAGGTCTTGAATTTCGCGTCTTCGATCACGCCGGCTTCGTTCACCTTGATCTGCAGCTTCATCACGTCGCCGCAGGCCGGGGCGCCGACCATGCCGGTGCCGACGTCGTCGGAGTTCTTGTCGAACGAACCGACGTTGCGCGGGTTTTCGTAGTGATCCAGGACTTTATCGGAATATGCCATGTCAGTGCTCCTTCAATATTCGGAATTCGAATAAGCTACCACGCGTTGTATTTCCGGTCTGCGATGCTCGCCGTACGCCTGTACGGCTGCGCTTCTCGACCGGAACTACCGCCGCTCGCTACGCTTCTTCGAACTCCTCTAGTTGGTTAATTAGTGTGCGGCCCACTGGATCGAATTCAAGTCGATCCCGTCTTTATGCATTTCCCACAGCGGCGACAGTTCGCGCAGCTTGCCGACCTTGTCCTTCAGCAGCTTGATGGCGAAGTCGATGTCTTCCTCGGTCGTGAAGCGGCCGATGGTGAAGCGGATCGAGCTGTGCGCCAGTTCGTCGCTGCGGCCCAGGGCGCGCAGCACGTAGGACGGCTCCAGCGAGGCCGAGGTGCAGGCCGAACCCGAGGACACGGCGATGTCCTTGACCGCCATGATCAGCGACTCGCCCTCGACGAAGTTGAAGCTGACGTTCAGGTTGTGCGGCACGCGGTGTTCCATGTCGCCGTTGACGTAGACTTCCTCGATCTCCATCAGGCCCTTGGCCAGGCGGTCGCGCAGCGCCTTGGTGCGCGCCAGCTCGGTGGCCATCTCTTCCTTGGCGATGCGGAAGGCTTCGCCCATGCCGACGATCTGGTGCGGTGCCAGCGTGCCCGAACGCAGGCCGCGCTCGTGGCCGCCGCCGTGCATCTGCGCTTCCAGGCGCACGCGCGGCTTGCGGCGCACGTACAGGGCGCCGATGCCCTTCGGACCGTAGGTCTTGTGCGCACTGAAGCTCATCAGGTCGACCTTCAGTTCTTCCAGGTTGATCTCGACCTTGCCGGTGGCCTGGGCCGCGTCGCTGTGGAAGATGATGCCCTTCTTGCGGCACAGTTCGCCGATTTCCTTGATCGGCTGGACCACACCGATCTCGTTATTCACGAACATGACGGAAACCAGGATGGTGTCCGGGCGCATCGCGGCTTCCAGCTGCTCGAGCGTGATCAGGCCGTTGTCCTGCGGCTCCAGGTAGGTCGCTTCGAAACCCTGGCGCTCGAGTTCGCGCACGGTGTCCAGCACGGCCTTGTGTTCGGTCTTGACCGTGATGATGTGCTTGCCCTTGGACTTGTAGAACTGGGCGGCACCCTTGATGGCCAGGTTGTTCGATTCGGTCGCACCCGAGGTCCAGATGATCTCGCGCGTATCGGCGCCGACCAGGGCGGCGACTTGCGCGCGCGCTTCCTCGACCGCCGCTTCCGCGCTCCAGCCATAGGCGTGGCTGCGCGAAGCCGGATTGCCGAACTGCTCGCGCAGGTAGGGAATCATCTTGTCGGCGACGCGCGGATCGATCGGCGTGGTGGCCGAGTAATCCATGTAGATCGGGAAATGGGGCGCAGTCTGGAAGCTCTGCTCGATTTTCTTGTCCAGGGGGGCGTTCATCGTTTCACTCCAATTTTCAGTTTTGTCCGACGGCGGCGTGGCGGTGCATCACGACGACGTTCTGTTCCTTCTGCTTCTGCTGGTCGACCAGGTCCTGCAGGGTGACGGAATCCAGGAAATCGACCATCTTCGCGTTCAGCGTGGCCCAGAGTTCGTGGGTCATGCAGCGCGTGCCGCTGGCGGCATCGGCGCCGTGGCAGTTTTCCTTGCCGCCGCACTGGGTCGCATCGAGCGGCTCGTCGACGGCGATGATGATGTCGGCGACGGTCACCTTGTCGGCGCTGCGCGCCAGGCTGTAGCCGCCACCCGGGCCGCGCACCGACTCGACGATCTCGTGGCGGCGCAGCTTGCCGAACAGTTGCTCCAGGTAGGACAGCGAAATGGCCTGGCGCTGGCTGATGCCCGACAGCGTGACCGGACCGTTGCCCTGGCGCAGGGCAAGATCGATCATCGCGGTAACAGCAAAACGGCCTTTGGTGGTCAGACGCATCACAACCCCGGGTTGGTTTCCATACAGTGTTAAAATCTTGCTTCTATTCAACCAACCGGCTTTCAACTTCCTTCAGGACATCCAGAAAAACCTGATTAGTTGATTGATTTAGTCAAGTATAGCGTATTCGGCGGGGTTTGTCTTGGCAGGCCCAAAACCGCCCCAGGCCCGTTTCGGGGTCTTTTTCAGAATTCAGCGCTTGCGCAGCAGGTGCATCGGGCCGAACAATTTCTGCATGCCTTCGTGGCCGATGAAGCTGAGGTTGTAGGGGTGTTCGGCATGGATGTTGGGGAAGCCTGCGCTTTCCGGGATTTTCTTCAATTGCTCGGCGATCTTGCCCCACAGCACCAGCATCGGCTTGTCCTTGCAGCCCGCCAGCGCCGCGAACACCGCTTGCTGGAACGGCACCCAGGCGCGCGCATCGATCACCGGGGCGACGTGCTTGCGGAACACCAGCGACGCATTCAGCAGCAGGAAACCCTCGCCCAGCAGCTTATCCTGCAATTCGGCCAGCGTGAGGATGGATCCGTCGCCGTGCGCCGCCTTGGCGATCGGCGCCAGCGCCGCGCCGCCGGTGTCGTCGATGGTCAACTGGCCGTCGGCCACCAGCAGCATCTTCATGAAGTTGCGCAGCGAAGTCGCGCGGTTGACCGGCTTGGACAGGCCGGTGTCCGACCACAGTTCCCCCACCGCCCCATCCATGAAGCAGACCCCGGTCGCACTCTCGGCGCGTGGATACGGCCCCTCCCCTACCAGCACGTAGCGCACCCGCTCCAGCGGCAGCGAAAAGGCCGCGAACAGGCGCCCGCCGGTCGGCAGGTAGTCGTCGCCGGCGAGCGTGGGCAGGTAGTCCGGCGTGGCGCGCATCATCGCTTCCAGGCCGGCGGCCAGGTGCGGCCGCCAGGAAGCGTCGGCCAGTTTCAGGGCATCGAGGATGGCGGCGGGGATCGGGGTATCCGGCATGGCTGGCCTGGCAAGCATGAAAGGCGCAGATTGTAGCCGAGCCCGCGCTTCGCAAGCGCCGGCCAGCGCCTTTTTTGCGGACTGTGCCAGTGGTCAAGGTGGCGTCAGGGTGCCGGGAATCGCGGCATCATCTGCCTGTTCAACCCCTTTCGTAAAGGAGACCCAAATGCAAACGATTCAGGATGTGATGACCCGCGACGTGCAAAGCATCACCCCGCAGGAAACCGTGCAGCGCGCGGCGCAGATGATGGATGAATTGAACGTGGGCGCGATTCCCGTGCTCGACGGCGACAAGCTGGTCGGCATGATCACCGACCGCGACATCACGGTGCGCTCGACCGCCGCCGGCCAGGCGCCCGACCAGGCCCGCGTCGGCGACGTGATGAGCACCGACGTGCGCACCTGCGGCCCCGACCAGACCGTGGACGAAGTGCTGGGCCAGATGGGCGACGTGCAGATCCGCCGCGTGCCGGTGATCGACCGGCAGTCGCAGCAGGTGATCGGCATCGTGTCGCTGGGCGACATGGCGGCCAAGCATTCGGCCGGGATCGACCGGGCGCTGGAAGAAGTGTCGACGCCGGCGGAGCCGGACCGGTCGACCGTGGGTAACGAGACGCGGCACTGATACCGGTACGGAGGCGCCGGCGGCTCGACGTCGGTGAGAAACCTGCCCCCGCCACGGCACCTGGCCAGAGCGGGGACGATGCGCCGCCGGCTTATTCCGCGTCCGGCTGGTTCGAAGGATGCGCCGCGACGAAGGCCGGCATCTCCGAACACAGCGCATTCACGCGCGTGATGTTCGGATAGATCGACACGTCGATGCCATGGCGCTGCGCGTTGTAGACCTGGGGCACCAGGCAGCAGTCGGCGATGGTCGGGGTGTGGCCGTGGCACAGCGGACCGGAACTGGGGTCGCGCGCCAGGTGGGTTTCCAGCACTTCCAGGCCATTCACCAGCCAGTGGCGGTACCACTCCTTCTTGACGTCCTCGCCCAGTCCGAGCTCGTCGGTCAGGTAGCGCAGCACGCGCAGGTTGTTCACCGGATGTATGTCGCAGGCAACAATCTGGGCAAGCTCGCGCACGCGGGCGCGGCCGACCGCGTCCTTCGGCATCAGCGGCACCTTCGGGTGCTGGTCCTCGAGGTATTCGAGGATCGCCACCGACTGGGTCAGGGTGAGGTAGTCATCCTGGAACGAGGGCACCAGCCCGCTGGGATTGATGGCCCGGTACTGCGCCCGCAGCTGCTCGCCGCCGTCGCGCAGCAGGTGCACCGGAATCGCATCGTACTCCAGCCCTTTCAGGTTCAGCGCGATGCGGACCCTGTAGGCGGCAGAGCTGCGGAAATACGTGTAGAGCCTCATTCCTTCCTCCCATGATAGTGGGCGACCTCCTGGTCGATCGCCCCGAAAATGCTCGCACCGTCCGGTCCCGCCATTTCGATGCGGACCGTGTCGCCGAAACGCAGGAACGGCGTCTGCGGCGCGCCCTGTTCGATGGTCTCGTACATGCGCAGCTCGGCCAGGCAGCAGTAGCCGACGCCGCCATTGGCGATGCTCGATCCGTGCAGGCCGCCCTGCTTGTTCGACACCGTGCCGGAACCGATGATGCTGCCCGCCGCCAGCTCGCGCGTCCTGGCGGCATGCGCGACCAGCCGGGCGAAGCTGAAGGTCATGTCCTCGCCGGCATCCGGACGGCCGAAGGGCTCGCCGTTGAGCGTGACCTGCAGCGGCAAATGGAGTTTGCTGTCGCGCCAGGCGTCGCCCAGCTCATCGGGCGTGACCGCCACCGGCGAGAAGGCGCTGGCCGGCTTGGACTGGAAGAAACCGAAACCCTTTTCCAGCTCCTTTGGAATGAGGTTGCGCAGCGAAACGTCGTTGACCAGCATCACCAGGCGGATCGCCGCCGCGGCCTGTTCCAGCGTGGCGCCCATCGGCACGTCGCCGGTGACGACCGCCACTTCCGCCTCCAGGTCCACACCCCAGTCCTCGGACAGCACCGCGATCGGATCGCAGGGGCCGACGAAGGAATCGGACCCGCCCTGGTACATCAGCGGATCGGTGTAGAACGAGGGCGGCACCTGTGCCCCGCGCGCCTGGCGCACCAGTTCCACGTGGTTGATGTAGGCGGAGCCGTCGGCCCACTGGTAGGCGCGCGGCAGCGGCGAGGCGCATTCCTGTTCGATGAAGGAATCGGCGTCCGGCGCGGTGCCGGCATTCAGCGCTTCGTAGACCTGGCGCAGGCGCGGCGCGGCCCGCTCCCAGTCGTCCAGGGCGCGCTGCAGCGTGGGCGCGACATCGGGAACCGCCTGGCAGGTGACCAGGTCACGGCTGACCACGACCAGGGTGCCGTCGCGGCCGCCGGTCTTCAAGGATGCGAGTTTCATGGCATGTCTTTCATGGGTGCAAGTTGCCGCCATTAAAGATGAAAATGAACAATCATACAACGGATATTTTCTGTTTCTTGTAATCGATTGTCCCGTGTATCCGGCACACTGGCCTGCTGGCTGCCCGACTGCGACATTGAGCCAGAGGATCAATGTGTACGACCGTGCGCTTGCGAACATTGCGCGTGACTTGCAAGCGCACAACGCTGAATTGGCCCAACGGGACACCCCAGCCGCACAGCGCCGGCGGCAGCGCTACAATGGCGCATCCTCCCCCACGGCAAGCACGCACGATGTCCCACGATACCATCGCGATCAACCAGCGCATGGACAGGTTCGACCGCCACGCCAGCGTCTGGCTGTTCGGCTACGGCTCCCTGATCTTCAAGGCCGACTTCCCCTTCCTCGAGCGTCGTCCGGCGCATATCGGCGGCTGGACCCGGCGCTTCTGGCAGGGTTCGCACGACCACCGCGGCACGGAGACCGCACCCGGCCGCGTGGTGACCCTGGTGCCCGACGCCAGCGCCACCTGCCACGGCATGGCCTACCTGGTGACGCCCGAAGAATTCGCCCACCTCGACTACCGTGAAAAGAACGGCTACCTGCGCCTGGCCACCGACATTCATTTCGAGGACGGCAGCCTGGCCGAAGGCATCGTCTACATCGCCACCCACGAGAACGCGGCCTACCTCGGGCCGGCGAGCGAACGCGAGATCGCGCGCCAGATCGCCTTTGCGCGCGGACCGAGCGGGCCGAACAGCGAATACCTGCTGGAACTGGCGCAGGCACTGCGCGAGCTGGGCAAGTTCGATCCACACGTGTTTGAGATCGAGCGCCACCTGGCCGAGTTCCAGGCCTGAGACTGCAAGGCCGACTGGATCAAGCCGGTGACGTCCAGCGCGTGCGCCTGCCTGTGGCGTGCCGTACTTTATGGTCTAATCGACAGGCCATTCGACCCAGGAGACCACGATGCAGCACGAGCAGCGCCCCGCCACGCCCCAGGAACTCGATCCGGACACCCTCGCCTTCGTGCGCCGGGTATTCGGCTTCGCCCGCGCCGGCGAAGCGGGCGAACTGGCCACGCTGCTGGGCCAGGGCCTGCCGCCCAACCTGCGCAACGAGCGCGGGGACAGCCTGCTGATGCTGGCCTGCTACCACGGTCACCTGGACGCCGCGCGCGTCCTGCTGGAGCACGGCGCCGATCCCGAAATCATGAACGACGCCGGACAGGCGCCGCTCCATGGCGCCGCCTTCAAGGGCGACCTGGCGGTCACGACATTGCTGCTGGAGCGCGGCGCCCAGCCCGACAATGCCGGCCCGAACGGCAAGACGGCGCTGATGTTCGCCGCCATGTTCAACCGCACCGACATCGCCCGCCTGCTGCTGGCGCGCGGCGCCGATCCCTTCCGCCTGGACGCGGACGGCAACTCTATCCTGGACGCGGCGCGCAAGATGGGAGCGCTTGACACGACCGAGCTGCTGGCCGCCGTCACCGACGAGCGCTGAGCCTAGCTTATCTTGTCCAGGTACCTCGGCAGCACGGCATCCGTCAGCCACACGCCATTGTCCGAGCGATAGAACACGATCCCGTCCGCATGCATGCGCGCGGCATCCACGCGCAGCACGGCCGGAAAGCCATGACGCGTACCGACCCGTTTCGCCGTGTCGATATCGGCCGACAAATGGACATGGTGGCGGGCCGCCGGGTGCAGCCCCTCGGCCAGGATCGCCTTCAGGAAGCGGCTGGCGGTGCCATGGTAGAGCACCGGCGGCGGCACCGCGGGCGCGAGCGCCAGGTCGACCTCGACCGAATGCCCCTGGCTGGCGCGGATCCGGGTGCCGTCCTCGCTGAAGGCGAAGCGCTGCTTGTCGTTGCCGGCGACGACCTGCTCGAGCAGCGTGCGGTCGACCGCGTGGCCGTGCGCGGCCAGCTGCGCCAGCAAGTCCTCGACACCGGCCCAGCCGTTGCCGTCCAGCGCCAGGCCGACGCTGTCGGGGCGGTGGCGCAGGACATAGCTCAATAATTTACTGGTGGTAACGAGCAAATCGCGGGGCATCTGGCTACCTTGTTTATCAGACATGGCTGCAAGAATACCCCAAGCTGATGCCAATTACTGCGCGTCCGTACCCGGCTGCGATTCGATCTCGGCCGTGGCACGCGCCAGGATCGCGGCGATGCGCCCCTGCTCCGCTTCCGATGCCTCGGCGCGGGTTTGCAGTGCGTGCCTGAACGCGCGGCGCGCCTCGGCGAATTCGCGGGTCCAGCGCTGGCGGCCCGGTCCCTCTTCCGCGCCTTCTCCCTCAGCCAGCGCGCTGCGCATCAGGCTCATTTTTTCCGCCGCGCGCGCCAGCCTGGCCAGCATCAGGTCGACGTGTTCGCGCTGCGCGTCCAGGTGGGCGCGGCCTTCATCCGACAGCGCGTAGCGCTTGCGGTTGCCTTCGAGCTGGATGGTGACGTGGCCCCGATCTTCCATGCAGGCCAGCGCCGGATACATCATGCCCGGGCTCGGCACATAGAAACCGTTGGAGCGCTTTTCCAGTTCCTTGATGAGTTCGTAGCCATGGCTGGGGCGCTCGGCGATCAGCGCCAGCAGCAGCAGTTGCAGATCGTCCGAGGACAGCTTGCGGCCGCGCGGCAGGCCGCCTTCGTCGCCGAAGCCGAAGCCACCGGGGCCGCCGCGGCCGTGCTTGCCGTGGCCGTGGCCGCGGCCATGACCGTGCCCGTGTTCGCCGTGCGCAGCGTGATGATGGTGGTGGTGATCGTGATGATCGTGATGATCGTGATGGTGATGATGCGGCATGCGCCTTCTCCTTTATATCGTAAGATACATCGTAAGATATAGATGAAGGTTGATAAAGTCAAGCGTCGAATCGCAGCCGTGCCCATGCGCTACACTGGCCATGTGACGGAGCATGGGAGTGTGCGATGACGATGGAATGGCAGCGCCTGGTATCGACGATGCGCCTGGGCCGCGAAAGCGACCATGGCGATGGCGGCAGCCGCACCGAAACCATGCGCGACTGGGACAGGCTGGTGTATTCGAGCGCGTTCCGGCGCCTGCAGGACAAGACGCAGGTGTTTCCGCTATCCGACAGCGACTACGTGCGCACGCGCCTGACCCACAGCATCGAAGTCTCCTCGGTAGGCCGGTCGCTGGGCATGCTGTGCGGCGAAGCCATCCTGCAGCGCGAGCCCGGCCTGGCGATGGCGCCGCAGGACTTCGGCAGCATCGTCGCCGCGGCCTGCCTGGCGCACGACATCGGCAATCCGCCCTTCGGCCACTCGGGCGAGGCGGCGATCCAGTCCTGGTTCGCCGAACACAGTGCCGAGTACCTCGACGCCCTGTCCGACCAGGAGTGCCAGGACTTCCTGCGTTTCGAAGGCAATGCGCAGGGCTTCCGCCTGGTGACGCGGCTGCAGAACGCGGTCAACCACGGCGGTTTCCAGCTGACCTATGCGGTGCTGGCCGCGTTCGCGAAATACCCGCGCGCCTCGCACCTGCCGACCACGAAGGACAGGATCAGCGAAAAGAAATTCGGCTTTTTCGCGCAGGATGCCGCGAATTTCAGGAAGGTTGCCGAACACGTCGGCCTGGTGCCGAAAGGCCCGGGCGCCTGGGCACGCCATCCGCTGGCCTTTGTCATGGAAGCGGCGGACGACATCTGCTATGGCATCGTCGACCTGGAAGATGGCCACCGCCTGGCGCGCGTCTCCTTCGAGGAAGCCCGAGCGCTGCTGTGGCCGATCGCCTTTCCCGACGGCCAGGCCGAGAGCGCGTCCTACCGCCAGCTCGAGGAAGACACCGGCCGCATCGAATACCTGCGCGCGCGGGCCATCGGCAAGCTGGTGGCGGCGTCGGCGGAAGTATTCAGGGACAACTACGATGCGATCATGAAAGGCGAATTCGAACGCGACCTGGCCGGCAGTTCGCGCTTTGCCCAGGAACTAAAGGCAATCTCGCAGCTGTCGCGCGAACGCATCTACGCCACGCCCTCGGTGCTGCAGATCGAAGCGGCCGGATTCGAGATCCTGGGTGGGCTGCTGGACAAGATCGTGCCGGCATTGGCCACGCCGGCGGAGCACAGGTCTGCAGCGAATAAAAAGATCGTGCAGATCGTGCCCCAGCCTTTTACGCGCGGCGCTTCGACCTACGAATGCCTGCTCGGCGCCACCGATTTCATCTCCGGCATGACGGATACCTATGCATTGCGGCTGTTCCGGCGCCTGAACGGCATCGAGCTGCCGGGCCTGGGATTTTAAGCAGTGTCCAGCACACGCCGCACCTGCGCGGCACGCTCTTCGACGCTGCCGCGCACCACCGTGTAGGCGATGCCGCGCGCCTCCAGGTCCTTCAGCACCAGGTCCTGGATGCGTCCGCGCCATGCTTCGTTTTCGCGCACGTCCTGCTCTTCGTAGGGGATGTCGTCGGCGCAGACGAAGGTATGGGCATAGCGCGCCTTGCAATCGTCGGCGCAGCGCAGCAGTTCGGCCGGTACCGGCGCGGTGACCTGGCCGAATTCCAGTCCCAGCAGCAGCGTGGTCAGGGCATTCGTGTCGACGAAGAGCCAGCGCCGCGCCTGCGCCATCGCCGCATCCTCGGCCGCGCGGTGTTTCACTGCGATCTCGACGTAATCATCGGCGTCCAGCCGGCCCTGTTTTTCTTCCCAGATGAAGCGCCCGATTTCCGGCACCGACACGGTACCGTAGGCGCGCGCCAGATGTTCGGACAAGGTCGACTTGCCGGTCGACTCGGCACCCACGAAGACCACGCGCTGCACCTGCTCTGCCATGTTGCGTTTCCGAAAATGAAAGCGCCATCCTAGCCGAGAGCATTCCTGTCGACAACTCGGCAGGGCCTGATATGATGAAGAAACCCACTTCGAACCGCTGAAGATCCCATGACGCACTTGCACGCCGCCGGTTTCCTGCTCCGTCCTTTCACCTCTGCCGATGCGCCCGCCTTTTCCGCCGCCGTCCGCGAATCGATGGCCAGCGTCGGCCGCTGGATGGACTGGGCCCACGCCGGCTTCTCGGACGACGACGCGCTGGCCTGGTTCGCCATGTGCGACGCCGGTCGTGCCGACGGCAGCAGTCATGAGTTCGGCATCTTCCAGGGCCAGCGCCTCGTCGGCGGTGCCGGCCTGAACAAGTTCAACGGCCAGCATGCCTTTTGCAATCTCGGCTACTGGGTACGTGAATCGGCCCAGCGCCAGGGTGCGGCATCGAGCACCGTGCCCGTCCTGGCGCGCCATGCCTTCGAGACCCTGCAACAGACGCGCGTCGAGATCGTCGTTGCCGACGGCAATGCGCCCAGCATGGCGGTGGCGCGCAAATCCGGCGCCGTCCACGAATGCCTGGCGCGCAACCGGCTGATGCTGCATGGCGAACCGGTCGCCGCCCACGTCTTCTCACTCGTGCCAGCCGACCTGGCCACGACGCCCCACGCCGGCGTTTAGAACAGGTCCATCTGCGCCGCCGCAGCCGTGTTCTGCTTGGCCACCGGCTTCGGCACCACCAGCGGCCGCTTGAACTGCGCCCCATCCAGCCGGCTGAAACGCCCGTTGTAGCCATCCATGCCGAGCCGCTTGACCGCCTTGGTGAAACGCTGGCGGATCAGGTCGGCCCAGATGCCCTCCCCGGTCATGCGCTTGCCGAAATCGCTGTCGTATTCCTTGCCGCCACGGGTGTCCTTGATGCGGTTCATCACGCGCTGGGCACGGTCCGGGAAGTGGGCGTGCAGCCATTGCTGGAACAACGGATTGACTTCCCAGGGCATGCGCAGGATCGTGTAGTGGGCGCCGATGGCGCCGGCGTCCTTGGCCGCTTCCAGGATGCGTTCGATTTCCGGTTCGGTCACGAAAGGAATGATCGGCGCCACGCTGACGCTGACCGGGATGCCGGCTTCGGTGAGCGTACGGATGGTGCGCAGGCGGCGCGACGGTGCGGCGGCGCGCGGTTCCAGCGTGCGGGCGATCTCGCCGTCCAGCGTGGTCAGCGTGATGGCGGCGCAGGCCAGGCCTTTCTCGGCCATCGGCGCGATCAAATCGATATCGCGCTCGATCAGCGAGGACTTGGTGATCAGGCCGTAGGGGTGCTGGCATTCCTTCAGCACTTCCAGCACTTCGCGCGTGATGCGGCGCTCGCGCTCGCAGGGCTGGTAGGCGTCCGTGTTCACGCCGATGGCGATGTTCTCGGGCACGTAGCCGGGACGCGCCAGTTCCTGGCGCAGCAGGTCGGCCGCGTTCACCTTGGCGAAGATGCGGCTCTCGAAGTCCAGGCCGGGCGACAGGCCCAGGTAGGCGTGCGAGGGCCGGGCGAAGCAGTAGATGCAGCCGTGCTCGCAGCCGCGATAAGGATTCAGCGAGACGCTGAACGGGATGTCCGGCGAGTTGTTGCGGGTGAGGATGCTTTTCGCGAACTCGTCGGTGACGACGGTTTTCGGCGGCGCTTCCTGCTCGCGCGGCGCGCCCGGCAGGCTCCAGCCGTCCTCGAAGCGCTCGCGCGTGTTGACTTCATAACGTCCCTGGAGGTTGCTCACGGCGCCGCGGCCCTTGATGGCCAGGTTCGGTGGCATCATGCGCGAAAGCGGCAGCATCACCTGCCCTTCCGAATGGCTTGCGTTTGCTTTTTGACGGTTCACGCGGCGCTCCTGTAAGTACTGTATGTTTATACAGTATAGTACGCCGATGTCAGTCCGGGTTCAAGTGGGGTGTTTTCGCAGCTTGTTGTTGCACAAAACCGTCAAAAGCCTGCAGCAGAGGCCGGTAATGGGCGGGCCGGCTTTCCAGTTGGGCAAGCGCATGGACGGCCGCTTCCAGCGTCGACAGCTGGTGCGGCGCATGCGCCTTGCGAATCCGATAAGAGGATGGAGGAACGTCGCGCAGCGCCAGGCGCGGCAGGCGCTGCAGCGCGGGGTTCAAATAAAGCATCTTGCGGCTCTTGCGCCAGGTGGCATCCAGCACGACCAGGCGCAATCTGCCGGGTTCGGCCAGGAGCGAAGCATCCAGCAGCGGCGGCGGCGCGATCCCGAGCGAGGCGTCGCCCGGCGTCTCCGGATACAGCAGCAGCGGCGTGCGACCATCGCTATTTAATAGGGTGTCGAGCAGCGCGGGTTGGAAGGCCTCGCCCACCTCGAGCCGGCTGCCCGGCAGGCACAGGTGCAGCAGGCGCGCACTGTTCTTGGCGTTGCGCACTTCGAGCGGGTGTTGCAGGATCAGCAGCTCGACGGCGGCGTCGACGGGCGTGATCCAGTGGCAGATGCAGGCGCTTTGCGCGCGCAGGCAGGCCGGGCACGAGGCCCGGCGCGGGGTAGGCGAATCATTCATGGGCGGGGATTGTAACGCCGCCGCCCGGGGCCACGAAGGCTCAGGCGCTGCCGCCGACGCGGCGCCCCTGCGGCGGCGCGATCTCGGCCGCCACCGGCGGCACCTCCTGACGGATGGTCTTGAGGGCATGTGCCCACTGCACCACCTGGTCGAGCATGGCGTCCACCGCTTCCACCTGGCGCTCGGCCGGATTGAAGGTCGTCATGTGCTCCCAGTCGGTGAACAGCGACAGCATGACCTGGGCGCGCACGTCGGCCACCATCAGCTCGCCCATGACCAGGCGCAGGTTTTCGATGGCGCGCGCGCCGCCCACGCTGCCGTAGCCGACGAAGCCGGCGGACTTGTGGTTCCACTCCTTGTAGATGAAATCGATCGCGTTCTTCAGCGCGCCCGAGGTGGCGTGGTTGTACTCGGGCGTGACGAAGACGAAGCCGTCGAACTCGGCGATCTTCGCAGCCCAGGTGCGGGTGTGCGGCTGCGCATACTGCCCCATCGAGGGCGGCACCGGCTCGTCCAGCAGCGGCAGCTTGAAATCGGCAATGTCCACCAGTTCAAAAGCGGCGTCGCCGCGCATGCCGGCGATGTCCAGTACCCAGTTCGCCACGTCGGGCGCCTTGCGGCCGGGGCGCGTGCTCCCGACGATCACTCCAATATTGATCATGTAGGTCTCCGGTTTCGATGTCTGTTCAAGCCAGTCTAATAATGCCGCGATAAAGCCAGCGCCCGATTCACGGCGATGAGCGCCAGCCCCCGCCCAGCGCCCGGTACAAATCGACGTGGGCGGCCAGATAACTGGCCCGCAATTGCAGCACGTTGGTCTCGGCGCTGAAGGCGTTGCGCTGGGCGTCCAGCTCTTCCAGGTAGGACGAGTAGCCGTTGCGGTAGCGGTTGTGGGCGATGCGCAGCACTTCGTTGGCCGCCACGCGGCGCGCCTCGGCCTGCTCCAGCTGTTCGCGCAGGCGCTGCACGGCCGTGAGGCCGTTCTCGGTCTCGGCAAAGGCGTTGCGCACCACCATCTCGTAGGCGATCACGGCGCGGTCGCGCAGCGAGGCCGAGATCTCGGCCTGGGCGCGCAGGCGGCCGGCGTCGAAGATCGGGGCCAGCACGCTGCCGCCGATGCTCCACAGCGTGGTGCCCGAACCCAGCAGGTCGGGCAGATTGTGCGCGTAGCCGCCGACCGACGCGGTCAGGCGCAGCGCCGGCAGCATCTGGTCGCGCGCCGAGGCCAGGCTGGCGTCCGCCGCCGCCAGCGCGCGTTCGGCCTGGGCGATGTCCGGGCGGCGCCGCAGCAACTCCGAGGGCAGGCCCGGCTGGATGCCGGGTGCGCCCAGTTCGGCCAGCGTGGCGCCGCGCGCGATCGCGCCCGGGCTGGCACCGATCAGGAGCGCGAGCGCGTTTTCCTGCTGGGTGATGGATCGTTCCAGCTGTGGAACGACGGCGGCCGTGGTGCGGTATTCGGCTTCGGCCTGGGACAGTTCGAGGCGCGAGCTGTAGCCGACTTCGAACTGGCGCCGCGCCAGCTCGAGCGAGCGCACGCGCGAGGCCAGCGTCTGGCGCGCCAGGTCGAGCTGGGCGTCCAGGCCGCGCAGGTTCAGGTAGCCGGAGGCGGTGTTGGCCGCCACCGCCAGCGCCGTGGCGTCCGCCGCCGCCTGCTGCGAAGCGTAGTCGAAGCGCGCCGCCTGCGTCAGGTTTTCCAGGCGGCCGAAGGGATCGAGTTCGTAGGCCGCCTGCACGTTGCCCTGGAGCGCGGTCGATTCCACCGGCGTGCCGAAGGGGCCGATCGCGCGTGCCCGCGTGGGCGTGAGGCCGACCGTCAGGCTGGGCTCCTGGGCTGAGCGAGCTACCCGCACGCGGGCCTGGTATTCCTGCAGGCGCGAACGCGCTGTGCGCAGGTCGCCATTGTTCGACAAGGCCTGCGTCACCAGCGCGTCCAGCGCCGGATCGCCGAAGGCGCGCCACCAGTGCGGATCGACCACGCTGGTGCCCGCCTGCGCTTCGGCGTGCCAGGCTTGCGGCACCTGCAGCGTGGACGCCGGCGGCGGCGGCACCGCGATCCGGCAGCCGGCCAGCGCCAGCGCCGCCAGCGCGAACGGGAGCGCCCGCCGGGACAGCAGCCGCATCATCGCGCCGCTCCTGCCGGTGCCGCGGGCGTACCCGCGGCGGTTGTGCCAGTGGAGGAAGAGCCGACTACCGACGCGCCAGCAGCAGACGCTCCCTGCGAGGAAGGCGCAGCCGCCGGAGCCGCTGTATCTGGCGTGCCCGCGGCAGGCGCACCGACACCCGCGGGCGCAGTTCTGCGCGCCGCCGGCGCCGCCGCCGTATCGATGCTGGCCACCACCGACATGCCCGGCCGCAGGCGCTGCGCCAGCGCCTGGTTCGGGTCGATCGCGATGCGCACCGGGATGCGCTGGGCGATCTTGACGAAGTTGCCGGTCGCGTTGTCCGGCTGGATGACGGAAAACTCGGAACCGGTGGCCGGTGCGATCTGCTCGACCCGGCCGCGCAGCTTGGCGTGGTTCAGCGCGTCCACCGTGAAAGTGACCGGCTGGCCCAGGCGCACGTCGGCCATCTGGGTTTCCTTCATGTTGGCGACCACCCACATGGTCTGCGGCACCAGCGCCGTCAGCTGGGTACCGGCATTCACGAAGGCGCCCAGGCGCACGCTGACCTGGCCCAGCTGGCCGTCGCGCGGCGCCAGGATGCGGGTGTTGCTGACGTCGATCTCGGCCAGCTTCACGGCGGCTTGCGCATTGGCCACCGCCGCTTCCAGCGCGGCGCGGTTGACGTCGACGGTGCGCAGGTTCTGGCGCGCGATCTCGAGCGCGGCCCTGGCCTGCTCGGCGGCCGCCACGGTCTGGGCGCGGGTGGCGCGGGCGGCGTCGCGTTCGCGTGCGGACAGCGAGCCGTCGGCGGCCAGCTCCTCGACGCGGCGCAGGTCGGCCGTGGCGCGCTGGGCCTGGGCGGCGGCGTTCTGCACGGCCGCCTGGTTCTGGCCGATGGTGGCGCGTGCCGAGGCCTGGTTCTGGGCGAAGTTGGCCAGGGCGGCGCGCTGGGCCGCCAGCTGGGCGCGCGCCTGCTCCAGGCGCTGGTTGTAGATGCGGTCGTCGATGCGCATCAGGCGCTGGCCCTGGCGCACGGCCTGGAAATCCTGCACGTCGACCTCGACGACGTAGCCGGACAGCTGCGGACTGATGATCGTCACCTGGCCGCGCACGGTGGCGTTTTCCGTGGTCTCGACCGCGCTGCGGAAGGGCGGCAGCTCCCAGGCGTACAGCACGATCAGCACGCCGATCAGCGCGACGAGCGTGAACAGGGCGCCGCTGACGATGACTTTGCGGTTGGACTTTTCTTGCGTGGTTACGTTGTCGGCCATGATGTTATCGGTCTTCAGGTTCAGCGGGGCGTGGGGTCGGGCACCGGCTCGGGCGGCGTGCCGGCAACCGTGGAAATCGGCGAATCGGTGGCGCTGTCGCGCGTGGAGACGGGTGCCGGCGCGGGCTGGGCCCGGCGCGGCGCCACATAGTCGATCCACAGCGCGCGCACGAAGATCCAGAACGCGAGCACCGCCGCCAGCACCGCGATCGCCAGGAACACGTCGTTGTAGGCCAGGATGTTGGCTTCGCGCGTCTGGGTCTGGGTCAGCAGCGCGACGCCCTGGCGCGTGCGCGCGGACGGATCGGTCAGCACGCGGCCGTAGGCGGCGCCGTATTGCTGGATGCGGGCGACCACCTGCGGATCGAGGCTGCTCAGGGTGTCGGCCAGGTTCGAGGAGTGGAATTTTTCGCGCGTCACCTGCCAGGTACCGAGCAGCGAGGAGCCGAGCAGGCCGCCCAGGTTCTGGGTCAGGCCGAACAGCACCGAAAAGGTGATCAGGTTGCCGGGATTCGTGATGACCGAGCCCATCAGCGTCAGCAGCAGCGGCCCGAGGAACATCACGCCGCCGAAGGCCAGCAAGGCCTGGCTCAGGTACATCTCTTCGGGGCGCGTCACGCTGGTCGCGTGCGAGTCGACCCAGGCGCCGAGCGCCATGATCAGGAGCGCCACCACCTGCGGCGCCATCATGCGCGCCGGGTTGAAGGTGAGTGCCGAGAACACGATGCCGGCGATGGTGGCGAGCAGCACCACCGCGAACAGGGTGGTCAGCTGGTCATTGTTGAGGCCGACCAGGCGCAGGAAGCCGACCGCCCCCACGCTCTGTTCGGACAGCACCACGCGCACCAGGATCATGGCGATGAACAAGCGTGCGATCACGCCGTTGGTCAGCCAGCGCAAATTCAGCAGCGGATTCTTGCGGTTGTGCTCGACGGCGATCGCGGCCACGATCAGGAAGATCGACAGCGCCAGCGCCACGCCCACCCAGGGCTCCGAGGTCCACCACAGCACGCGCCCGAAGGTGAGCGCCGCGCACAGCAGCGCCATGCCGGGCGCGAACAGCGAGAAGGTGAGGAAATCGGTCGGCCGGAAAGCCTTGAACCGGTCGCCCGGCGGCAGTTTCAGCCACAGCACGGCGCCCAGCGTGACCAGGGTCAGGCCCAGCTCGAACAGGTACAGGCCGCGCCACTCGGCCAGTTCCAGCAGGCGGCTCGAGAACAGGTAGGCGATCGGCTGGGCCAGCTGCGAGATGCCGACCGAAATGATGATGCCGCGCGGCCGCCACGCCTTGGTGAAGGCCTGCAGCGTGTAGTACAGGCCGAGCGTGGACAGCGCCGCGCCGACCATGCCGTGGGCGGCGCGCACGGCGATCGCCGAGCCGAGGTCGTTCACGAACAGGTGGCCGAAGGTGACCAGCGCGTACAGCACCAGGAAGGCTTCCGTGAAGGCGCGCAGGCCGAACTGCTGGCGGAATTTCACCAGCAGCAGGTTCATCGACACGTTGGTCATCACATAGGCGACCGGCAGCCAGTTGACCTCGGCGGAAAACGCACCCAGCGTGCCCTGCAGGTTGACCAGGTTGACCGTCACCAGCGCGTTACCGAGGCCGCCGGTGAGCGTGACCAGGGTGCCGACCAGGAAGAAGGCGATGCGCCGTGCCTCCGAGTGCGCCGGGAACGACGGCCCGCCCGGCATGGTCGGCCGCTCGTCCGGATGCCATTCGCGCGGCGCGTACTTGTCGTCGGCCTTGCTCATGCGTCCTCGAGGATCTGTTGCAGCTCTTCCAGCACCTCGGAGGCGGCCGCGATGCGTCCGGCATCGATGCGCGACACGATCGCCTGGCGCAGCAGCGCCGCATCCTCGCCGATCCGTTCCGCCATTGCCCTGCCCTTGCCCGTCAGCGCGACGCGCTTGACACGGCGGTCCTCGAGGCTCGGCAGGCGCTCGACCCAGCCGCCGGCCACCAGGCGGTCGATGGTCACGACCAGCGTCGCGCCATCCACGCCCAGCCGGCGCGCCAGTTCGCGCTGCGAGGGCGGCTCGGCGGCGCCGGCCACCTGCGCCAGTGCGCTCCAGCCGGCTTGCGTGATGCCGCGCGCCTTCAGCCGGCGCTCGAGCGCGAAGCGCCAGGCGCGCGAACCGCCTTGCAAGGCTTGCGTAAAGCGTTGTTCGAGAGGAACCATGGGTCACCCAATCGTTGGCTAGCCTGATTATCTGCCTGTTCTGGCAAATCTGGCCACACGCGAAGATTTAATTCGAGAATTGGTTAATTGGATATTGCTCTGAAAAATTACAGTGCTTAGAATCAATTCATTCCGCTAAGCAATCAGTTCCCTGACGGATAGTTCTGCAGGGCCCTGTCGTTCCAGAGGTTTCAGAGTTTCCATGTTTAGAGCACGTCCATCTGTTCGCAAACTTACGTCCGCGCTGATCGCAGTCCTTGCCCTGCTGCCGGGGCTCGCGCATGAGCAAGACCTGCAACTCGACTACCGCATCAACGAGCACATCATCCTGGTGCCGGCCGGTCAGAACCACCAGGCGCGCCTGGAGACGACGGTGTTCCAGCCGAACGGCTCGGGCCCCTTCCCCCTGATCATCATCAACCATGGCAAGGACCCCGGCCGTCCCAGCCTGCAGCCGCGCGACCGCTTCTACCACATGGCGCACGCCTTCGTGGCACGCGGCTACGCGGTGATGGTGCCGATGCGCCAGGGCTTCGCCAACTCGACCGGCGCCTACCACGACCACGGCTGCGACATGACCGCCAACGGTTACGCCCAGGCCGAGGACATCAAGGACACGCTCGAGTACGCCCGCTCCCAGAAATGGGTCGACGCCGACCACATCGTGATCGCCGGCCAGTCCTACGGCGGCCTGGCGACCATGGCGCTCGGCACCGAAGACCTGCAGGGCGTGCGCGGCCTGATCAACTTCGCCGGCGGCCTGCGCGACGACAGCAACGGCTGCGGCTGGCGCTCGTCGCTGGTCTCCGCCTTTGCCGAGTACGGTTCGCAGAACAAGATCCCGAGCCTGTGGATGTACGGCGAGAACGACTCGCTGTTCGGTCCGGAACTGGTGTCGCGCATGCACGACGCCTTCGAGCAGGCCGGCGGGCGCGCCCAACTGGTCGAATACGCGCCCTTCAAGCGCGATTCCCACGGCATGCTGGCCAGCCGCGACGGCCAGAAGGTCTGGCTCGACGACACCATGCAATTCCTGGAGAAGGTCGGCATGCCGACCAGGGTGATGTTCAAGGTGCCCGAGCCGCCGCAGCCGCAGCCGACCAATTTTGCCGGCATCGACGACGTCGAGGCGGTTCCTTTCCTCAGCGAAAACGGCAAGCGCGCCTACCAGGAATACCTGACCAAGATGACGCCGCGCGCCTTCGCCGTCTCGCCAAGCGGCGGCTGGTGCTGGGCCGAGGAAGGCGAAGACCCGGAAGCGCGCGCGCTTGCGACCTGCTCGGCCAAGAGCGACAAGCCGTGCCGCCTGTATTCGGTGGACGAGCACGTGGTCTGGAACCCGGACCTGGCCGAAAAGGCCGCCGTGACGGCGTCCAACACGCCGGCGCCGCAGTCGCCCTTGCCTGACCGCGCGGCCAGCCCGGCGCTGGGCAGCACCGCGCCTGTCGCGGCGAATTGACCCGTGTTGAATTACTGCATCGCACAATAACCCGACTCAGCGCAAACCCGAGGCCAGATACCAAACCGACAATGTGAACTCCTTGATGCTTATCGATGGAGAGTCCCATGTCGCGACTGACCAAGGCTTGCGCCGGATTGATGCTGCCCCTGCCCCTGCTGCTGCCGCTGCCGGCCGCGCACGCCGCCAACAACTACCCGGTCGTGCTGGTGCACGGCTTCCTCGGCTTCGGCCCGGACAGCTATCCGGGCAGCGGCTTCCTGTACTGGGGCGGCTACAACAATATCGCCGCCCACATGCAGCTGTACCACGGTCCGCACGCGGTGTACGCCGCCGGCGTGGCGGCGATCGGCTCCAACTGGGATGACGCCGCCGAGCTGTATGCCCAGATCAAGGGCGGCTGCGTCGACTACGGCGCCAGCCACGTGGTGCGCCAGAGCTATCCGGGCCAGCCGCAAAAGCCGCCCGGCAAGTGCTGGGCCGCCGATCCGCTCAACAACCCGGGCAATTACCCGCTCGCCCTGTACCCGCAATGGGATGCGGCCCACCCGCTCCACCTGATCGGCCATAGCCAGGGCGGCACCACGATCCGCGCCCTGATCCAGCTGCTGGAACACGGTGCCCCGAACGAAGGCGACTACGCGCTCTACCAGGGCGGCAAGGTCGGCTGGGTACGCAGCGTCACCACCCTGTCCACGCCCCACAACGGCACCACCCTGCGCGACGCCGTGCTCGACATCCTGCCGCAGATCCGCACCCCGCTGCGCGACTACCTCGACAGCAAGCTGACGTCCTGGGAACTCTCGCCGGACGGCGCGCGCGACTTCAACCTGTGGGCGCAGACCTCGCCCCAGGTCTATTACTTCTCAGTCGGCACGCTGGCGACCGAGGCCGGCGCCTGGTGCTGCAACGGCACCGACCGCACGGTGGCGCCGATCCAGAACACGGCCTTCCAGTACCCGCGCACCGACATGTTTCAGTACTACAAGTATTTTGCAGGCGAGTGGATCCTGCCCTCGCTGGCCCAGCGCGGCATCGGCTCGTACACGCAGTCGGCCACGGGCCGGGTGCGCATCGACAGCGAGTGGTTCCCGAACGACGGCGTGGTCAACACGATCAGCATGCGCGCGCCGACCGACCATCCGGTGCGCAACTACGACGGCACGGCAGTGCGCGGCACTTGGAACTTCCTCGGCAACTACCGCGGCTACGACCACTTCGATATCCTGAACTGGCCGAACACGGGGCCGTCGGCCGATCCGATCTATGAGCGGATCAGCGACATCATTTTTAATTTGGAATGAATGCATGGTGGGCGCGGCCGGCGTAGGCACTCCGTGCCCACCTGTCATTTACATAGCGCTGCGCAGCGTCCGCGCCAGGTCCGACAAGCGGTACGGCTTGTTGACGAACGCGAACTCGCTGAGGTCGCGCCCGTGGCGCTGCTTCAGCGCCGGCAGCGGGTAGCCCGAGGCCAGCATGATCTTGGTGTCCGGATAGTGCTCGCGCGTGTAGCTGGCCAGTTCGATGCCGTTCATGCCATCCGGCATGACGACGTCGGTGAACAGGATGTCGACGTCGCGGTGTTCCATCACGTCGATCGCCTCGCGCCCGCTGGCCGCCGTCACCACGTCGTAGCCCATGCTGGTGAACAGCGAGGCGGCCACGTCCATCAGGTCCGGCTCGTCCTCGACGATCAGGACGCGCTCGGTGTGCTGGGCCGTGCCCTCGCCCGCGGCTTCGACCACGGCCGGCAGGTAGATCGAGATCGCGGTGCCTTCGCCCTGCCTGCTTTCGATGACGACGTCGCCGCCCGACTGCTTGATGAAGCCGTAGACCTGGGACAGGCCCAGGCCCGTGCCCTTGCCGACTTCCTTGGTGGTGAAGAAGGGCTCGAAGGCGCGCGCCACGACCTCGGGCGGCATGCCGGTGCCACTGTCGGTGACCGTCACGCGCACGTATTCGCCGGCCGGCAAGGTACCCGCCTTCCTGCCATCCAGGGTGACGTTGGCGCTGGTGATGAGCAGGCGCCCGCCCTGCGGCATGGCGTCGCGCGCGTTGACGACCAGGTTCAGCAGCGCCGATTCGAAGCGCGCGCTGTCGATCACGGCGCTGTGCGCCTTGCGGTCGAGCTCGACGACGAATTCGATGTTCGGGTTGACGGCGCGGCGCAGCACGGTCTCGAAGCCGGTGATGACGCGGTTCAGGTTGCGCGTCTCGGCCTGCAGCGGCTGCTGGCGCGCGAAGGCCAGCAATTGCTGGGTCAGGCGCGCGCCGCGGTCGATGGCGCGCCGCATGCTGTCGATGGTGCGGGCGTCGCCGCCGGGATGGTCGCTGTCCTTGCGCTGCATCGACAGTACCTCGAGGCCGCTGGACAAGACCGACAGCAGGTTGTTGAAGTCGTGCGCCACGCCGCCGGTCAATTGCCCGATCGACTCCATCTTCTGCGCCTGGAACAGCGCCACGCTGGCCGCTTCCAGCGCCTCGTCCGCCTTCTTCTTTTCGGTGAGGTCGCGCGTGATCTTGGCGAAGCCGACCAGCTGGCCGGCATCGTCGCGGATGGCGTCGATCACGACGTGGGCCCAGAAGCGCGAACCGTCCTTGCGCACGCGCCAGCCTTCGGCCTCGAAGCGACCGGTGCCGGCCGCCGTCGACAATGCGTGCACCGGTATGCCGGCGCTCCGGTCTGCCTCCGTATAGAAGCGCGAGAAATGGCTGCCGACGATCTCGTCCTGGGTGTAACCCTTGATGCGCTCGGCGCCCGGGTTCCAGTTGGTCACCGTGCCTTCCGGCGACAGCATGTAGATCGCGTAGTCGGTCACGCCATGCACCAGCAGGCGGAAGCGCTGTTCGCTCTCGCGCAGCGCTTCCTCGGCCTGCCGGCGTTCGGTGACGTCGCGCGTGACCTTGCCGAAGCCCAGCAGCTCGCCGGTCTCGTCGTGGATCGGGTCGATCACCACGTGCGCCCAGAAGCGCGTGCCGTCCTTGCGCACGCGCCAGCCCTCCGCCTCGTACTTGCCCTGCGTGAGCGCGGTCTGCAGCGCGCGCGCAGGCAGGCCGGTGGCCTGGTCCTCGGGGGTGTAGAAGCGCGAGAAATGCTGGCCCAGGATCTCCTGGGCGACATAGCCCTTGAAACGGTGGGCACCCGGGTTCCAGCTGCTGACGTGGCCAGCCGGGTCCAGCATGTAGATGGCGTAATCGCTGATCCCGGAGATCAGGTACTGGTAACGCCTCTCTTCAGGAAACGGTTTCTTGGGTTGCGTCGCGTCGTTCATCGTGCAGCCTAGTTCTTTTCAAAGACCGGTTTATGGTTTCAATTCCACACCATGATACACCGCTGGGAGCGCGATTCTGGTGCGCATTCGACGCCGCTAGCTCATCTGTACGCCTCAAGAATAATTATCCCGAAAACAAGGATTTACCCACACAATTCAAAATGCTCATTTTTCGCGAATCCGATGCCGATAGTTGGTCGGAAAAAACAAAAATTCATCGATACTGTGTGAATGTCGCTATAAAATGTTGCAATATTGCCGCACGTTCAGAAGCGGCAAATCCTCCCCCGGCGTCGTTGGCAGAATGTTTTAAGGTAAAATACTGATCTTGCAATCGATCCTTCGCACCCTGCCCGCCCATCCATGAATCCGGCCCCCCACGCCCTCGTCCTCGACCTGTCGACCTGCGACAAGGAACCGATTCACACGCCCGGCAGCATCCAGCCGCACGGCTTCCTGCTGACTCTGTCCGACGGTCTCGAGGTGCTGCAGGCCAGCGCCAACCTGGGCGACTGGACCGGGCACGGCGCGGGGCAAGCCGTTGGCCGTCCGCTGGCCGAGGTGATCGGTGAGGAAGCGGTACTGCGCCTGGCGCCCGAACTGGCCGCCAACGCCGGCAACCGCCCCTATTACGTGGGCGCGGTCACCCTGGAGAATGGCCGCCACTTCGACGTGCTCGGCCACAAGCTGGATGGCCTGACCATCCTCGAATTCGAGCCGGTCGAGCGTACCGGTCCGGCTGACTTCCGCCAACTGTATTCGCTGATCGGCGACTTCCTGCAGAAGGTCAACGATGCCGACAGCATCGAATCGCTGGGCCAGCTGGCCTGCCAGCACGTGCGCTCGGTCACCGGCTTCGGGCGCGTGCTGGTCTACCAGTTCGATGCCGACGGCCACGGCCACGTGACGGCCGAAGCCAAGCAGGACGACTACGCGTCGTATATGGGCCAGCATTTTCCGGCCAGCGACATCCCGGCCCAGGCGCGCGAACTGTACGCGCTGTCGCGCATCCGCCTGATCCAGGACGCCAACTACGCGCCGGCGCAATTGGTCCCGCCGTTGAACCCGGTCACCGGCAAGCCCAACGACCTGTCGTTCGCGGTGCTGCGCAGCGTCTCGCCGGTGCACCTCCAGTACATGCGCAACATGCACACGCTGGCGTCGATGTCGGTGTCGCTGATGGTCAAGGGCAAGCTGTGGGGCCTGATCTCGTGCCACAACGAAGACCCGATCCCGGTCAACTTCGAAAAGCGTACCGCCTGCGAGCAGCTGGGCCAGATCCTGGCGCTGTGCATCGAGTCGCGCGAGGATGCCGCCGAGCTGCAGTTCCGCCTCGACCTGCGGCGCATCATGGTGTCGATGCTGGCCGGCCTGACCCAGGGCAGCAACTTCATCGAGAACCTGTCGAGCGTGTTCCCGGAACTGCTGCGCTTCGCGCGCGCGACCGGTGCCGCGGTGGTGGTCGACGAGCGCATCATCACCTTCGGCGACACGCCGGAACAGGACGACATCCAGGACCTGGTCGACTGGCTCGCGCTGCGCGCCCGCGGCGACATGTTCCACACCGATAACCTGTCGAGTGCCTACCCGCGCGGCGGGCACCTGGTCCGCAACGCCAGCGGCCTGATGGCGCTGCCGATCTCGCGCATCCACAAGCATTACCTGCTGTGGTTCCGCCCCGAGTTCGTACGCACCATCGAATGGGCCGGCAACCCGCACGACAAGCTGGTGCAGTCCGCCGCCGCCGGCATCCCGCTGCAGCTGTCGCCGCGCACCAGCTTCGCCGCCTGGCGCGAGACCATCCACGGCACCAGCCTGCCCTGGCATGGCGGAGAAATTGAACTGGCGCTGGAATTCCGCACCGCCCTGCTGGGGATCGCGCTCGAGCGCGCCGAGCAGATGGCCGAGCTGGCCGAGGAACTGTCGCGCTCGAACAAGGAACTCGAAGCCTTTTCCTATTCGGTATCGCACGATCTGCGCGCGCCGCTGCGCCACATCGTCGGCTTCGCCGACCTCCTGATCGAGTCGAGCGGCAGCGAGGACGGCCAGCTGCGCCAGCGCTTCCTGAAGAACATCAAGGAAGCGGCGCGCCTGGCCGGCAAGCTGGTCGACGACCTGCTGTCGTTCTCGCAGATGGGCCGCGCCTCGCTGCGCCCGACCAGGGTCGACATGAACGACCTGGTGGCCGCCTGCATCGACAAGCTGGCGATCGAATCGCGCGGCCGCGACATCGAATGGGAGGTCGCGCCGCTGCCCGAGGTCTGCGTCGACCCGGCCTTCCTGCACCTGGCGATGTTCAACCTGCTGTCGAACGCGGTGAAATTCACCGGGCAGCGCGAGCGGGCCGTGATCCGCGTCTCGGCCGAAGACCATCCGCACGAAACCGTGTTCCACGTCGCCGACAACGGCGCCGGCTTCAACATGGAATACGTGCACAAGCTGTTCGGCGTATTCCAGCGCCTGCACCGCATGGAAGATTTCCAGGGCACCGGCATCGGCCTGGCCAATGTGCGCCGCATCGTCGAGCGCCACAACGGCCGCGTCTGGGCCCATTCCGTACAGGGAGAAGGCGCGACGTTCTCGTTCGCCCTGCCGAAACAGACTACGAATCCTTAATCAGTAATTTGAAAGAACGCATGCTCAAGCCCATCCTTCTGGTCGAAGACAATCCCAACGACCTCGAGCTGACGCTGATCGCGCTGTCCAAGAGCCAGCTCGCAAACCAGGTGATCGTCGTGCGCGACGGCGCCGAAGCCCTCGACTACCTGCACCGCCGCGGCGACTACCTGTCGCGCGCCGAAGGCAACCCGGCCGTGGTGCTGCTCGACCTCAAGCTGCCCAAGGTGGACGGCCTCGAGGTCCTCAAGAACATCCGCGAGACCAATGGCCTGAAAGCCCTGCCGGTGGTGATGCTGACCTCGTCCAAGGAAGAACAGGACCTGGTGCGCAGCTACGAACTGGGCGTGAACGCCTACGTGGTCAAGCCGGTGGACTTCACGGAGTTCGTGCGCGCCATCGCCGACCTCGGCATCTTCTGGGCCGTGCTGAACGAACCGCCGCCGGGTTCGCAGCGCTACATCAAGCCCAAATAAGGCCGCAGGCCGGTTGCGGCGATCAAACGGCGCCGGCCGTCCGAAGCTGGTGACGGCGCCGCAGCAGGTGGCGGATACGTGCGCTGAGCGCGTCCGGGTGGTAGGGTTTTTGCAGCAGGTTCACGCTCGCGCCCAGTTTTCCCTCGTGCGCCAGCACGCCTTCCGCATAGCCCGAGGTGTACAGGATTTCCGCCAGCGGCAGCCGCGCGCGCACGGCGTCGGCCAGCTGCAGGCTGCTCACCGCGCCCGGCATGATCACGTCGGTGAACACCAGGTCGACCGCCTGGCCGCCCTCGACGATCGCCAGGGCGGCCGCCGCATCCGGCGCTTCCAGCACGCGGTAGCCGAGCGCGGACAGGATGCCGCAGGTCGAGCTGCGCACGTCTTCCTCGTCTTCCACCACCAGGATGGTTTCCGGGCCGCCGACCAGCGGGCCGGAAACCGCGCTTTCCTGGCGTATCGCCTCGGCTTCGCTGCGCGGCAGGTAGATGCGCACGCTGGTACCGCGCCCCGCCTCGCTCTCGAGCACGATCTCGCCGCCCGACTGCTTGACGAAGCCATAGGCCATCGACAGCCCGAGCCCGGTGCCCTGCCCGACCGGCTTGGTCGTGAAGAAGGGTTCGAAGGCGCGCTCCAGCACCTCCGGCGGCATGCCCTTGCCGGTGTCGGCCACTTCGATCAGCACCCAGTGGCCGGGCGCGAGCGAGGCCGGCACCGATGCCTCCGGGCCGATGTTGAGGGCGCGGATCGTCAGCGTGCCGGCGCCGGCCATGGCGTCGCGCGCATTGATGGCCAGGTTCAGCAGCACGTTGTTGAGCTGGTTGGGGTCGACCAGCGTGCTGCCCAGGCCATGGTCGATCTCGGTGACGACGCGCGCCCGCGGACCGAGCACGCGGCGCATCATGTCGTCCATCTCGCGCAGCAGGTGGCCGGGATTGATCACCACTTCCTGCAGCGGCTGGCGGCGCGCGAACGCGAGCAGGTGCGAGGACAGCTTGGCGCCGCGCTCGACGCCGGCCAGCGCCATGTCGATGCGCGTGCGGCCGGCGTCATTCATGCTGCCGACCAGCTTGAGCAGCTGCAGGTTGCCGCCGATGATCTGCAGGACGTTGTTGAAATCGTGGGCGACGCCGCCGGTCAGGTGGCCGATCGCCTCCATCTTCTGCGCCTGGTGCAGTGCCGACTGGCTCGCTTCCAGTTGCTCCTGGCTCAGGCGCAGCGACACGAAGGCGGCATCGCGCTGGCGCCGGGCGACACAGGCGTCGCTGTGGTAGCGCACGCGCGCCACGAGTTCGCGCGGATCGGGCCACTTGACCAGGTAGTCGTTGGCGCCGGCGGCGAAAGCCTTGGCCTTGATTTCAGGATCTTCTTCCGAGGACAGCAGGATGACCGGGACGCTTTCCGTATCCTTGTCCGCGCGCAGGCGGCGCGTGACTTCGAAACCGTCGAGTTCCGGCATGCGCAGGTCGACCAGCACCACGGTCGCGCCGATTTCCTTGGCCAGCTCCACGGCCATGCCGGGGCGGCTGGCAAAGCGCAGCGTATGAGGCGCGCAGCCCTTCAAGCCATGCGAAATGATGTCTTCCGCAAACGGCTCGTCATCGATGAGCAGGACCGAGCAGGCGCTGGTTTCGTGTTGATTCATTGCAACTAAGAATTGGTCGCCAAGAAGATTTCTCCCGCGAATTGCAAAAAAGTAAGGTTTGATTCTACACCAAGGCAGACCCGAGTGTTACTTATGGGCGACGACGCGTGACAAATTTCGCTGCCAAAATTCATAAATTCCTTGTAAATACTTCGGGTTTAAACTGAATTTCTGGCATTAATTTGCTGATATTACGCGTCAGGACGAGCCCATGGTGACATAAATCCGACGCATAAGCGATAACAAAGTCACCAGTACACTTGCATCAGGGGTAACATAATGTTTTCCTTGGAGAAAGCATGCTTGATCCGTTCGCCATTCTTGCCAGCGTCCTGCTGCCCTTCTGGTGGGTGCCGTTCGTATTACTGCTGGGGGCACTCTGCCGGACGCCCATGGTCAAAGGCTGGATCGGCGAAGTCGTCCTGCACCTGTGCCTGCTTCTGCTGCTGGACCGCAAGCGTTATCACCTGCTGCGCAACGTCACTCTGCCGACGTTGGACGGCAGCACCCAGATTGACCACATCGTGGTGTCGCCCCATGGCATCTTCGTCATCGAGACCAAGAACTATGGCGGCTGGATCTTCGGCAAGCAGCACGACAAGATGTGGACGCAGAAGTTCCCGCGCCGCAGCAGCGCCTTCCAGAATCCGCTGCGCCAGAACTACAAGCATGTGCGCACGCTGGCGGACTTGCTGGAACTCGGCGACGCTTGTTTGTTTTCCCTGGTCGTCTTTGTCGGCAGCGCCGAGTTCAAGACTGCGATGCCGGAAAATGTGACCAAGCTGGGCGGCTGCATCGCTTACATCCGCAGGCGCAGCGCCGTGCTGCTGAGCGCGGCGCAGGTGGACGAGGCGCTTGCGCGTATCGCATCGGGCCGGCTGGCGCCGTCGCTGGCGACGCAGCGGGCGCATGTGAAGCATGTGCGGGCACGGGTAGCCGGCAAACGGCGCGAGGAGCCGGTGCTGCAGCCGGTGGAGGCGCCGGCCGCGCCGGCCTGTCCTCTGTGCGGGGCGGCGCTGCATCGGTACATGTACAAGACCGGGACCAAGGCGGGACTGTCGTTCGAGGGCTGCGAGCGGTTTCCGGCGTGTACGCACCGGGTCGACCTGCCTGCGCCCAGCCTCTAGCGGTTCTTTTTCTTGTTCGACGTGAACGTCCGCGTATAAAACCCCGACGGCTTCTTTCCCACCCACTCGATGAAAGCCTGGATATCCGCGTTCCCCTTCAAGGCATCCCAGGTGTGATAGGCACGCAGCAATTCACGCTCGGAAAAGGTCGCATGGATCTTGCGATGGCAGATCTTATGGATCGGGAATTGCTCCCGTCCCTTGAGCGACTTGGGAACGAGGTGGTGGCGGTCGACGTTCGCCGTGCCCAGCGGGCGGCCGCACAGGGGACACAGGTCCTCGGTGACGGGAACGTCGTGCAGTTCGGGAATGTATCGGTGGCGCGCCATCCTCCGTATATCGAGGCGCGCGCCACCGTTTAAAGAGCCGTCTCAGCCGGCATTCAAGCCGCCGGCGCGGTCACCGCCAGGCGCGAGAAGCTGGCGACGCTGGCCGCGAACGAGAACGCCGCGGCAATGCCGAGCGCGAACCACGGCCCGCGCACGTGCGAGATGGTCAGGCAGAAGGCGACCAGCGCGGCGCCCGTGGCCTGCCCCGTCAGGCGCGCGGTGGCGACCATGCCGCTGGCGCTGCCGGCGCGCTGCGGCGGCGCACTGCCCATGATGGCCTTGATGTTGGGTGCCTGGAAAAAGCCGAAGCCGACGCCGCACAGCGCCATGCGCCAGCCGATCTCGAACGCCGACGGGTCCGCCGGCAGGCGCATCATGACCACGAGGCCAAAGGCCAGGATCAGCAGGCCGATGCCGCCCAGCAGGCCCGGCGCGTAGCGGTCGCTCAGGCGCCCGGCGATCGGCGCCATCACCCCGACCATCACCGGCCACGGCGTCATCAGGAAGCCGGTCTCGATCGGCGAGCGGCCCAGCGTGCTCTCGAAATAGAACGGCAGCGCAACAAAAGCCAGCGCCTGCGCGGCGAAGGTGCAGACCGCGGTGACGGTCGACAGCGCGAACAGCGGGCGGCGGAACAAATCGACCGGCAGCAGCGGCGCCGGATGGCCGCGCTCGCGGTACAGCAACAGGCCGAAGAACAGCAGCGCGACCAGCGCCTCGGGCACGATGGTGCGCAGGCCGACGCGATGGGCGGCGTCGCCCAGCGCCAGCACCGCCATCGCAAAGGCGATCACGTTGAACAGCCCGGCCAGGCCGTCGATGCGGTGCGCGGCGCGGCGGTTGTCCGGCAAGGCTTTGCGCGCCAGGAAGAAGGCCGCGATGCCCGGCAGGACGTTGATGCCGAACAGCCACTCCCAGGACGAGGCCGCGAGGATGATCGACGCCAGGCTCGGTCCAAGCGCGAAGCCGACCGCCACCACCAGCGCATTGTTGCCGAAGCCCCTGCCCTGCAGCTTGGCCGGATAGATCACGCGCAGCAGCGCCGTGTTCACGCCCATGATGGCGGACGCGCCCAGGCCCTGGAACAGGCGCGCCACGATCAGGACCGGCAGCGACCACGCCAGCGCGCAGGCCAGCGACGCCAGCGTGAACAGGGCCATGCCGGCCACGTAGACGCGGCGGTAGCCGACGGTCTCGCCCAGCGCCGCGAAGGGCAGCAGGGTCGCGACCATCGCGAGCTGGTAGGCGTTGACGATCCAGACCGAATCGGCGGGGGATGCGTGAAGCTGCGCCGCCATCGCGGGCAATGCGGTGTTGGCGATGGCCGTGTCCAGCGAGGACATGCCGACGCCGAGGGCCAGGGCGAGGATGGCCCAGGTGCGGGGGCCGGGCGGCAAGCCGTCCTGCGGGAGGGGCGGCTGCCCGGCGTCCTGCCCGGCAGTTGTGGTATTGACTTCTTGTTGCATGGTCGACCCGGCGGCAAAGGATCCATTATAGGAATCCTTGGCAAGGTCTGCTGGCAAGGCCGCCTAAATCCAGCGCAGCACCTGGAACACCAGGATCAAGTACAACGCAAGCGCCACCGCGCCGAGATGGCCGGCGGCACCGGATACGCGCGAGCCGAGCCAGACGATGCCAAATGCGAGCGGGAGCCAGATGAGCCAGGTAAACCACGTCGACAGCCCGCCGAGGATGGGGGAGCGACGGGCGGGTGCAGGCCCCGGGGGCATGCTGACCGGTGCCGGCGTGCCGGCAGCCGGAACGAGAAAGTCGGCGATGGGCCCCAACTGCGAAAGAAAAGCACCATGTCCGCCCTGGATGAACTTGATGTTGTCGACCGCTTGCCGTCCAGGGATGTTCCCACCCGCGTCGAAACCGTTGAAGCCCGCGCTCCCGATGTCGTTGCCGAGCCAGCGCATCGGAACAGGTTCGAAAAAGCGTGGAAACAGGGCCACCACCCAATCGTCGTCGGCCACATAGTTCCGCACGATCTGCACTTGCTTGCGGTCGAAGACGGTCTTCCAATCGTAGTCTTTCGGCAGCACGCTCCCGCCCAGCACCACCCGGCGCACCTTCATGGATGCGTAGGTCGCGAGCGCGCCGCCCAGCAGGTAGGTGCCGTTACTGTGGCCGATGAAATCCACCTTGTTCGCGTTCGGATAGCGCGCCAGCGTTTCCGTGTACTGGTCCATGAACCATCGTACATATTTCCGCCGATCGCGGCGAAGCAGGAATTGCCCCATGCCGAAATAGCCGTACCGCACCGATGCGATCGCCAGTTTTTCTGCCGGTGCGCCGCTCGCCGACGCTGCGGGTACGCGCTCCTGCAGCACCGTTTCAATGCGCGATGACCATTCGCCCAGGTCCCGGATGCCGTGCATCACGAAGACGACCTGCGTCACGTCGTTGTCGGTTGTATAAGGCAACTCTTCCGAGCGTGCCTGCAATTTCTCGAGCGGCGCCGACACCGCCGCGATGATTTTTTTGCGCCGGTATGTGCCCAGGTCTTCCTTGGGCTCGTCGATATCCAGGATTTCCGCGTGCCCGGTACCACGCACCTTGAGCCACACGAACTTCTTACCCTGCCCGCTCACGCGCAAGTCCGCATTGTCCTCGGTGCTCACGATCTCGTCGATATCACCGAGCAGTTGCACGGTTTCGATGTTCTGCCCCGCCACGGTCCGGGCCCAGCGCATCCATTCCAGCCGCAGGTTGGCCACGAAGGGGGCGCCGGCTTCCATTTGCAGCAGCAGTTGACCGCTGTGGGTCAGGTTGCCGAACCAGGCCGCCGCCGCATACGCATAATAGACGTACCAGCGCATGTCTGCGGGCTTTTCGCCCGACAGGTCCCAGCCGCGGTTTATCCCGGCCAGGAGGACCAGCCGCGTGACCTTGCCGGACCAGGCCGTCATCGTGTCGATCCGGTCATCGGCGGCACCTTGCGAGTACAGGAGTGCTTTTCGTGCAATCAGTGCTCCCATGCTGTTACCGACCAGGACCACATGCGGATACTGTTTTTTTGCCCACAGTGCCTGCACCTGGACATTGATATCTTGGGCAATCAGCTCGGCCCTGGCATTGGACGTCACGGACGCCGGGTAATCGACCAGGGCCACATCGCCACACTTTGCCAGCTCACCGGCCAACGTATGCCAATGCCGCCGGGACCTGTCGGCGCCACGCAATCCAGGCACCATCACGAAGAGTGTACCGTCGGGATGGCCGGCCTGAAGCTTGACGAGCACCTCAGGTGAGTCTCCGTGGAAACGGCCGGCAACCTTGCCCCAGACGGCAGCAATGAACAATAACAAGAGCAGTACGGCTGGCAAGGCGCCAAGTATTTTCATATCGAGCTCCGGCAATGGAATGAGAGCAAGCCATTGCAGCGTACATACACATTACAGATATGACAACAAATAGAATGCCTTGTTGCAAAAATATTACAGCCGCCGGGACGCAGTCCGAGGCAGGCTTGCCTCGGAGGGATGAAAGCAAAAAAGCCCGCTTCATTCGAAGCGGGCTTTCGGGATACTGCTTGTATTCTGGCTCCCCGACCTGGACTCGAACCAGGGACCTGCGGATTAACAGTCCGTCGCTCTACCGACTGAGCTATCAGGGAATTGAGGCCGCATTATAGCGGCTCAATGCGAATTTAGCCAGAGCAAGATGTGCGCCGTGTGCGCGGCGCGTTCAAGGCGCCACCTGCCAGTTGTTGTACTCGGCCAGGTAGAGCTCGCCGTTGCTGCCATACACGGTCGGGGCGCCGCCGATGGTCCTGGCGTTCCACGGCCCGGCGCCGAAGGCCAGGTGCTCACCCAGCACCGAGTTGCGCACGATCATCTTGCCCACCGCGCCGCTGCCGTCGTCCCACTGGCGCGCCAGGAACACGGTATTCCTGGTGGTGAAGGCATCCGCCAGGAAGGCGCAGCCATCGAACACGAAGCCAAACGGCTGCGAGGCCAGCGTCGACGGGGCGGCGATGTAGCCGCCGGCCGGTTTGCGCACGCCGGTGTAGCGCACCGTCACGCCGCTGAACACGCCCACGCCCGGCCCGAAGATGAAGTCGACGTCGCCGACGACCTCGCCGCCCGTGAAGTAGCTGCGCTTGCCGCTGTTCGACAGATACAGCGTGTCCTGCTTGCTCAGCAGCCGGGTGTTGTCAAATACGACCCGGTCGGCCTTGTCGATCATGACCGCCAGCGCCTGGCCGTTGCCGGCATCGGTATTCTGGAAGGTCATGTTCACCGCCTGGAAGCCGTTGTTGCGCACGCGGATCGCGGTCGAGCATTCCTTGCCGATCGACGTGGTCTTGCGCGAGCAGGCGCGGTACAGGGTGGTGGCATCCGGGTTGCCGGCGTAGGTGTCGGCGTTCACCAGCGCGTTGTAGCTCGCGCCCGGGCTGTCCTGGTACAGGGGGCTGCTCACCACCACTTTCGACGCATCGCCGTCCGCGCTGTACAGCGTCACCGGCGTCGCGCCATTGGCCACCACCAGCAGTTCCTGGTAAGTGCCGGGCTTGACCCGGATGGTGGCACGCTCGCGCGCCAGCGCGGACGCCGCGTTCAGCGCCGCCTGGATCGTTTTGAACTGGCCGCTGCCATCCTGCGCGACCGTGAAGTCGGGCACGAGCTTGCTGGTGTCGACGTGGCCGTTGGCAGCAAGCTGGGGCGCCCAGCCGTCGGCGCCCGCCAGCGCCTTCGCCACCGTGGTGTCGGCCGCCTGGGCATCGGTGAGGAAGGCGCGCTTGCCGCTGGCGTTGGCGTAGGGGTCGATCGCCAGCTTGCCGGCGCCGGCATAGGCCAGGTCGTGCGCCTTGACGGCTTCGAACGAGAAGCCGCGCGTGTACGGGTAGATCGGCGTCCAGCCCAATTCGTCGGTGTAGGGGCCGACGGTAAACTTGCTCGACGCCGCGGCCGCCACGACCTTGGCCCAGTTGGCTTCCAGCGCGGCCTTGGCGGCGGCCTGGATCGCGCTGGACGAGGCCACGCCGTTGATCCACGAGCCGACGTCCTTGAACTGGTAGCCGTTCAGGTTGGACACGACCTTCGACGGGAAGGCGCCGGCGTTCGGGCCGCTGATCTCGAAGGCATTGGTCTCGGACAGGATCTTCGATTCCGCGCCCATGCCGATGTAGTAGCTGAGCGGATAGTCGACGGCGGCGGTGTTGCCGCGGTAGTAGTTGTTGTAGACGTGGATGCGGCCGAAGCGGGCGCGCGGGGCGCGCTGGGTGGTGGCGTCCCAGATGTTGTTGCTGAAGGTGAGGCGGTTGTAGTCGCGCTCCTTCGGCCCGTTCTGGTCGCCCGAGCCGCCCACCATGTTGGTCTTGTCGTGGTTCTTGAAGACGGTGTACGAGACGGTGACGTAGTCGGTGCTGTCTTCCATGTCGATCAGGCCGTCGTGGCGCTGCACCTTGCTGGTGACGCCGTTGATGGTCACCTTTTCGGCGTTGTCGAAATGGGCGCCGTCGCTCAGGGTGCAGTGGTCGATCCACAGCTGGCGCCCGGTCACCACCGAGATCGCCTTGTACCTGGCGTTCCACTCGCTGCCGTTCCAGTCGGCGGTCAGGTCCTGGGGCGCCTGCAGTTCCAGGTTGCGGATGATGATGTTTTTGGTGGCGTTGATCGAGAAGTAGCCGTCGATCAGCCTGGCGTCATTGCCCACGCCCAGGATCGTGGTGTTCGAGGGCACGATGAACTGGATCTGGTCCTTCTGGTAGCGCTGCAGCGTGGAGCGCGCCGAGCTCAGGGCCGAGATCCTGGCCTTCAGGGCGATGGCCTCGGCGTTGCCCTGCGCGACCTGGGCGTTCAGGTTGGCCATGAAGGCCGTGTCCAGGCTTTGCAGGTAGAGCTGCCAGTCCCATTTGGCGGCGGTGGTGTTGAGGGTCTTGTAGTAGGCCTCGTCGGCCAGCTTGCCGTTGCCGAGATCCGTGCCGTAGATGGTGCCGGTGAAGTAGATGATCTTCGGTTCCGACTTGGCCGCGGTCGGATTGGCCGCGTAGGTCGGGCTGTTGACATTGGCCAGCGCCGCATTCAGCTCGGCGCGGTTGCGCACCACGTAGATGTTGCTGGCGGGCGCCGCCGCGCCGCCGGTGGTGCCCTCGCCCTGCGAGGCCCAGCCGCTGACCGCCGTGGTCTGCGGTTCCAGCAGCATCGGCGCCGGGGTCAGGGGGTTGATCGGGGGATTGACCTTGATCAGGCCCGCCGTCGTGGGCGGGATCGCCACGGCCACCGGCCCGGCGCCCTGCCCCGCTTCACTGCCGCCGCAGCCTTGCAGCAGGAGCGCCGCCGCGAGCGCGCCCAGGCCGGTCCTGCCTGACATCGACATCTTGTCCATTTCGTCTCCGTTATTTGTATTGGTCGGGCCAGTGTAGGCTGGCTGGACCGCAGCGGAACGGTGTGACGAAAAACGTAATGACGGTCGGTGGATTTCAGTGTGGCTGCGGCATCAGGAGCGCATGCTGGGACGCGGTGTGGAAGTCGCGCCAGACGCGATTCAATTCGCTGTCCTCGCGCGCCGCCTGCAGGCCGCAGTAGGGATACAGCGTATCGACCGCGTGGCGCGCGGCGGCCACCCACTCGATCGACAGCGCGCGCAGCCGTTCGGCCTGGGCATCGTCGACCCGGCCCTCGGCCAGCACGCGCGCCCAGGCGCCGTCCAGCTCCAGGTAGAAACGGGTGCGCACGCCCGCCAGCCGGCCGCGCGCTTCCTCCAGCACCGCGCGCACGGCGGGCACCTCGATCAGCGCCCCGCCGGCGCCAAAGCGGTCGCGCCGGCGCCCCACCGCGTCGAAAGCCAGTTCGACGAAGTGCGCCGCCATGCCGGCCACGTTGGCGGCCAGGGTGACGAAGGCAAAGGCGAGGAAGGGGAAGCGATACAAAGGCCCCTGCTCGCGCGCCCGCTCCGGATCGATCTCGAAGCCGTGGGCGGCGCCGATCCAGCGGCCCTCGATGCAATAGGCGTCCGAGGCGGTGGCGCGCAGGCCGATGCTGCGCCAGGTCGGCTGTGTCGTCACCAGTTCGCGCGGCACCACGAAGGCCATCACGCGCGGCTGGCCGGCGGCGTCCAGCAGCGGCAGGCCGTGCCCGCGCAGGACCGCGTTGAAGGTGAAGTGGGTGGCCATCGGCGCGCCGCTGGCGTAATCCCAGCTGCCGTCGATGCGCCAGCCCTCGCCTTCGCGCTCGGCGTAACCGGTCGGCGCGCCGCTGCCGGCCAGGCAGACGCGCGGCGTGGACAGGATGTCACGCGCCAGCTCCGGCGGCAGGAAGCCGGCGAACCAGCCGGCGCCGGCGCACAGGGTGACGGTCCAGCCCATGCTGCCGTCGACCCTGGCGATGGCTTCCTCCAGGCGCACCACCTCGGGCAGCGCCAGCTCGGCGCCGCCGAGGGCACGGGGCGCCAGCATGCGCAGCCAGTTGCGGCGGTGGATCAGGGCCTGCTGGACCGGGTGCAGCCAGCGGGCGTCGTCGGCCTGGGCTGCGAAGCGGGCGATGCGGCGGATGTCGCGTTCTAGGAGCTGGGTCATAGTCGGATTCGGAAACGAAAAAGGCCGCTTCAGTTGAAGCGGCCTTTTGAATACTCTTACCTTGTTCTGGCTCCCCGACCTGGACTCGAACCAGGGACCTGCGGATTAACAGTCCGTCGCTCTACCGACTGAGCTATCAGGGAATTGAGGCCGAATTATAACCGCTGTGAGCATTCCGTGAAGACTTTTTTGCAAATCGTGCGGCGCGGCTGTCCGGGCAGGCCCGCGCAGGGTTTGCTATAGTCGCAAATTCTCGATCCCACCCACTATGTTTTCATGAACACACCCCGCACCCTCGGCACCCCGCTCTCTCCTTCGGCGACGAAAGTCATGCTGCTCGGCTCCGGCGAACTCGGCAAGGAAGTCATCGTCGCCCTGCAGCGCCTCGGCATCGAAGTGATCGCGGTCGACCGCTACCCGAACGCGCCCGGCCACCAGGTCGCGCACCGCT
>Ga0265780_10000405_pt1 | contig 67916 bp, 115 predicted proteins | sample P1T30metagenome_FD_192432 | JGI IMG/M metagenome (GOLD analysis project Ga0265780, IMG submission 192432) | Plant litter microbial communities from East Loma Ridge, Irvine, California - P1 T30 | ecosystem: Environmental > Terrestrial > Plant litter > Unclassified | place: USA: California...
ATGTACTACCCTGCTACTCAATGAGCAGGGGTGCTAGGTGTGCGATATGCACCATATATCAGGTGTGCTATGTGCACCCTGTGTTCTTACGCTGTGTAGTTATCAAGATTCAAGTACCTGGCTAGCGGTTGCTTTCGCTTCCCTGCTTGCCTTACAAAAGAAAGACTATGCCCTAGGACCGATGCACATAACCCCCTAGGCCACATTGGTAGCTATATTCACTAAAACCCCTGGTCAAAGGCAGGTTATTAGTTTGTGTGTTGTGTGCATCCCGGGCGTGTCGTGGGTAGTGGTATATGTATATAGGGTAGATATGCACTGTGGTAGGGGTAGGCATAGGGGTGTGTATCCCCACCTGTGCTAGGTGTGCTGTAGGGGTGTGTTAGTGCCACCATCCCACTGCCCATCGTGCGCGCCTGCACACGGGCACAGGGGGACTTTTAGCTACGGCAATGGGTGTGAGTGTGGGCATGGCACAGATAGGCCCTTAGACAGGCGTACAGCGCTGTTAGCTAGGCAGGGTGTGACGACGACGATGATGTGTGTCATGCGTATGCAGTGTGTGGTGTGTGGTGTTGATGTGTGATATATCAGTGTGGCATTTGGGTACCTGATATGGGGGCACCGCGTATGGGGTATGGTGGCACCGATATACTAAGCAATGCCATAGCAGGCACCGATATATCACGTACCATATATGTACGCTGTCTGGGTAGGAAGATGTGTGGTGTGTGACGTGTGATATTTCAATGTGAAATGTTAGGGGGTAGGCCAAAGAATCCAACCGTAATATATCGGTACGGCTGGGGAAGGTGCATCATACAAACGTGTCTATCCACGCGATTTTCTTCCTTGGAAATTTCGCTGCGGATTTCCCACGCATGGGCCGATTCCTACCGCTTGACAGATGGCGTTTCATGCTTCACCCTTAAGAGCTTCTATATACATATGTAACCTCTAGGGCACATCATGGTGTTGTACTCGCTCGGTTACAGCTCTAGGTACTTGACATGGAGAGGGCAGACGTGTAGGTTGAGTACAACGAAAGAAGGAGGAGGAGCGATGATCCAAGCAGAGCTACTGCTAGAGCATCTGATGGCTGCCTACAAGCCAGGAGATGAGTGGAGCTGGGAGAGTGAGTTTGACTTCCTGGAGGAGGTTCATGGGCAGTACATGGATGAGCTGGCCCTCAGCATCCAAGAGCATGGGGTACTCACCCCGATCCACTTGGGCTATGATGGGCGAGTATGGGACGGGCACCACAGGCTTTACGCTGCGTACCAACTTGGGATTCCAGAGGTTCCGGTGATTATCGAAATGAGGGATGCGTAATGAAGAGTAAGAGTAAATGCAAGCGGTGCAGCCGCGCCTTCACCGATGGTGCACCAGTGATCGCAGTGGAGCGCTACACTCTCAACAGCAAGGTAGACAGAGGACACGGAACCATTGGGTACGTCCACATGACGTGCCCTCCACTGATGAAGGAGGATAGTCACAAATGAATGAGAATCTGAAGAAGGTTGACGCTAGGGTCAGGTACGTGGGCGAGTACAAGCCCAACTGGCAGAGCGTCGAGACGGACAACAAGGCTCTGGCTAGGCGGCTGATGTGGGACCACGAAGACAATTACTACTTTGGTGGCGCACCGAAGATCATCGACATCACCGTCAACGGCGAGACGTTCACTGTGGAGGATCTGCGATGAAGAGGCTACCCGAGGGGTACCGTATTGAGAGCTACTGCTACGACATGGGCACCGGGTGGGGCGACGACCGCTACGACTGGGGGCTATGGGTATACGAGGTCCGAGAGGTTGTAGTGGGTCGTCGTTGGTTCAAGAAGGTCTACGGCAAGGTCCGAGCTTGGTACTTTGTAGAGCACAACCGGAACCAGGACCACCTTGTGCAGACAGCACTGCTGCGCGCGAAGAAGGAGGCGTGATGAGCGAGCATGACCAGGCCATTCGACAGGCGCAGCGGTTGCTGAGACGGCGGGCGCGCAGCTTCCCCGATAGGGAGGTAGGATACAAGGTGTACTCACCCAGTCCCAAGGCCCACGCTTACCTCGATGCAGCAGAGGACCTAGAAGACTTGATTGTAGGGGAGGAGGAGCACGAATGAGTGTCACGTTTAGGCAGGCCCTGGGGTTTGCATTCTGGCTGGTACTGGCACTGGCTAGCCTGGCAGCAGCAGCGCTGCTGATAATCCTCGTGGGTACCGTGACCCCTTGGTGGGTGGCGGTTCCCTTGGGAATCGCGCTGGTAGTTCTTGGATTTGCCACAATGATTTTCCTGATGGGAAAGGCAATGGACAGTGGCTCAGACTATTGACAAGCAAGCTGTGCGCGTGTGGGCCCTGCGCCAGATTGGCCGTCCGTGCTACGGTACGGCAGCGGAACTTATCCGTAAACTTGATGATGGAGAATTTGACTTGGAGGGAGACGAGTAGAAATGGATTTCGGAGACGCACTTTTGTTCGCGTTTATCGGGCTGCTGATGTTGATTATTGTGGGTTTGGTGGGCTACGCAATTTATCTTAACCCGATTATTGGGGTAGTGATTTTTGTGGTCGCTCTTGTAGTGGTCAACGCTGCCCTAGTCATCTACAAGGTATCCAACCGATGACCTACATCAGACTTGAACTGAGCACAGAGTTCCTGTACGTTGACCCGAGAGAGCTTGCCCGTACGATGCGGGACAAGGCGAGGGACATGGGTCTTGTCGTGTCCGCATGGGAGATTGTAGAGAAGGGAACCAACGATGAATGACGAGAAGACTCTGGCAGCAGCGAAGGATTATGCGGCAGCCATCCAGGCGGTCAACACCTTGAAGGATTACAAAGAGGAGATGCTTGACCGCTGGGTCGATGCGGGCAATAAGCTGGTGGACGCAGAGGCGGCAGTGGGAGTGGCTATTGCTGAGTTGCAGGCGGCACTCAATGAGTGACGCCCCCGTGACGCGACCCGACCTCGAGGGTTTTGTGTACTGCCCGGCGCATGGCGATCTTCTTTCTGGCGTGCGTAGTTGGAGATGCGCGAACGCACCTAAGGGTCATGAGTTCGCCGCTCTCGCCGCTGAGCGGGCACGAGCCGACCAGAGCAACGCGGCGCTGCTGGATGATGCAGCCGACGCCATCGAAGCTAGGTACTACGAGCAAGACGCCGCCGTCGAATACTTGCGTAGCCGGTCGCGCGGCCTGACCGCCGAGCAGCGATGATCCACAAGCCGACTAAGGGTATGAGGGTAGCTATGGGCTACACATGTTCGTGTGGCCGGTGGTTCCACGACTGGAACGAATTTAACGCACACCTAGCAGAGGAGACTAATGACTGAAATTACTTTTGTCGATGATGTGACTGTCGAACTGATTGACTACATGGGCGGGGACGACTCGGTGATCCGAGCAGCACAGGTGTCTGTCATCGGACGTAACGACGGGGACGAAGCCAAAGACCCATACCGCTTCATCAATTATCTGATGCGCTCACGACACGGCTCGCCGTTCGAGGCGGGAGCCATGCAGTTCTACGTGGAGGCACCGATCTACGTGGCGCGCGAGTTCATGCGTCACCGCATGGCGAGCTACAACGAGGTCAGTGGCCGCTACAAGAAGCTGGCACCTCGGTTCTTCATGTACCCTGAGGGACGCGGGGTTGTCAATGAGGGCAACGGCGCAGTTCCTAAGATGGTACCTGGCTCACTGGGCCAGGATAAGCTTGTGCGTCGAGCGCTGGAAGATGTGTATCGTACGTCGTGGGCACACTACGAGAGCATGACCGACCAGGGAATCGCCACTGAGGTCGCACGAGCTGTGCTTCCCGTGGGCCTGATGACCGAGTTCTACGTGACCATGAACCTGCGTAGCCTGATGAACTTCATCAATCTGCGCACCTCCGACACTGGGGCAAGCCGCCCTCAGGCGGAAATCGAGATGGTAGCCAAAAAGATCGAGGATGCGTTTGCGCGGGCGTTCCCCGTGGTGTACGCTACCTTTAACGACAACGGGCGAGTAGCCCCTTAGAAGAATGGAAGAAAATGATTGCACTAGCACTATTTAGTTCGGTCCTGCTGTTGGCTGGCTACACGCTAGCTGGGATCATGTGGGTTGGGGCGTTCAAGGCTCTTACGCAGCGGAAGTTCTGGGAGTCAATTTACCTGCCTGCCATTGCATGGCTGTGGACGGGCGGGGTGATCCTTGCAACCTGGGGAACCTGGGCTGTGTGGGTGGCTGCGACGGTGGGCCTGTGAAGATTGAAGATGACGGCGTTACTGCCGAGTATATTTTTGGGCACTACCCTGATGGAGTCGAGTGTGTGCGCTTTACTAAAGATGATGCAGTGGTAGATGTGCCGTTGCATGTTCTTCAGCTTGCTTGGCACGCCTGGGTTTGACAACAGCATGACTAATCTAGATGACCTAGTGCACCCTGTAGATAGGTTTCTGTCTCGGACAAAGGTAGACCATAATGGTTGCTGGGTGTGGCAAGGCGCAAATAGTCGTGGATACGGCATTTTTCAGCTTGCCACAGCCACTCCAGTACAAGCGCATAGGTATGCTTACAAATATTGGCGGGGTGAAATACCTGATGGTTTGCAGGTTGACCACCTATGCCGTAACGTGAGCTGTGTTAATCCGGGTCATCTAGAAGCAGTAACTCAGCTAGAAAACATGAAACGGTCACTGCCCTACCGTGCAGAAAAGCGCAGACTTGACAAAAGTGGGGCACCCGTATAGGCTGGTGCCACAACGACATGGAGGAGGATAACATGGGTAAGACGAAAGACAAAGCACAGGAGCTGCTGGATCGAACCAACGCTATTCTGGATGAGCACTATGAGGGAAAGTCCCGAGTGCACAATGATGCGCTGAGGGGCCTACTGGGTGCAGTTGTGGTGCTGGAAGACCTGCTGGACCAGGACGAAACAGGGCTGACGTACACCAAGGTGCTGGAGCTGTGGGAGAAAGAACTGACGATCAAGGAGGTCAACGGACTGTGAGTAAGTTTATTGTTGTGAGTAATGGGTTCGATTGGTCGCTGGCAAAGGTTGACGAGGGCGATGACGTTGCTTACGAGGTCATCAACTTGTCGAGTGAACAGGAGCTGAAGAGCATTGCCCGAGCACTGAACGTGCGAGACGAGGCTGCTGTTGTCAATGTACCGGCTCTGACCGCCACTGAGGAGCGCATCCAGGCCCTTGCCGATGCTGGACTTGATGCTGAAAGGGTTAGCGAGGAGGTTGAGGCATACAGTCAGTACAAAAACAGCGTAGGCGACTACCACTTCGACTACTACGAAGTTCTCGATAGTGGCTACACCATCAACGTGTGTGAGTCATTGAACAGTGTAGATCGCTACCTGGATCTTATCGAAGAGCAGGCTAAAGAAGCGGGTGTGCTGTGAGTGAGCTTCAGAACGCCGAATTTAGCTTCGATCCGCAGTATCCGTTCGCTTTCTTGAGCGTTCGGGAGGATGAGTACGGCGAGCAGTACATTGACGTCGAAACTAACGCCAATTCGACCGAAGAATTGGCCCAGGTGCTGCTTCAGGGCCTTGTTTCGACCCAAAAGCTGCTCGAAGAAGACTAAAACCACCCAAAAGCACCAAAATGGGGCCGTTTGCACGTAAAAACGGCCCCTCATAGACATTAGGAGGCAAAATCATGTCACAGCTCGATGAAAAGACCCAAATGGCCGCACTGGACCACGCACACGCCACGGACCTCGAAGTAGCTCTGCTTTTGGCAACAGATGGTGATGTTACCCCGTATGGCAATTATTGGGAGAACCGAACCGCTATTTTCGACGGTGACGAGATGATTTTTGTCTACAAGCACGATAATGACTCCGACATTGCTGATGAGACGTTCACAGTGGAAATTCGGGTCTACAAGGGAGAGTTTGACAAGTGAGCGAGATTCACGCCAAGGATGGTAGTGTTGTGACCGTGGGAGATAACTACGAGGGCATCCCTACTACAGGTGACGACGTAGTGTATGTTGAGATTCTTGACTGGAATGACACTGCTGTGGTTGGCCTAACAACAGATGAGGCCATTGATTTGATGGCACAGCTCGCTGAGGTCGTCAACAAATACATCAAGTAAGCAGCAAGGAGGCGTCATTGAAGCTAGAAATTGAAGACCTGACCAAGGAATTTAAGGGCCGGGCACCCAGTATCACTATTACGCTGGAGAAGAACGGCACAGAAACAGAAGATGCTGAGGTGGAGCTTGTTATCGAAGGCTTTGATAAGGTTGAGAGCTACATCATTCTCTCCGAGATTATCGACTCGGTGTACGATGGGCTTACTGTGCGACAGCTAGAGGAGGTGGAGGCTTATTTTGAAGATGAAGAGTGAGCTAAGCGCTCTTTGGTGGGGTAACTCAGCAGTGATTGTCGGTGCGTTTGGTGCTATGTGGACACTGGTCATTGGACTTTGGGGCCTTACCTTGATTGGTATTGCGCTTTTTGTGGTGGGTGTAGTAGTGTTGGTCAAGGCGTTCAAGCACTATCAGCTTGGGAATAAGACGCTCATGGAGTGGGGAACGGAGGCCATATATGGCGAACAGCACAACGACCGTAGCTAGTGGAGGCGGTGTGAGCATCATCGGCCTTTTGGGGCTGTTGTTTATTGGTCTTAAGCTAGCCAACGTTATTGCATGGAGCTGGGTGTGGGTTTTGGCACCTTTCTGGATTCCGTTTGCTCTGGCGATTGTCTTCCTCATCGTTGGATTCGCCGCTGTGCTTATCGGCCATGCCCTAAGTAGGCGGTAGAGTGGGTAACCGAGTGCAGGCAGGTTTCCAGCCCGAGGGGCAGAATGTAGAAGAAGAAGAAGAGTCAAGCAACGTAGACCACCCCAAGCACTACAACGTGGGCCAGATCGAGGTCATTGACGTGATAGAGGACTGGAATCTTGACTTTCACCTAGGCAATGCTGTAAAGTACATTGCAAGGGCAGAGCACAAGAACAACGCTCTCGAAGACATCTCCAAAGCTCAGTGGTATTTGGACCGAGCAAGAGAACTTCGAAGAAGGACTTGACAAACGGGCAGGACATCTACTAAGATAGATGGCAGAGGGTGAAAGCCCCTCGTATTCCTTGGTAGCTCAACGGTAGAGCAGCACCCTGTTAAGGTGTCGGTTGTTGGTTCGAATCCAGCCCTTGGAGCGAGTGCAGCTCAATAGCTTGCACTAAGTGATCCACATATGCTAGAGTATTTCACACCTACAAAGTGTGTACGGCTGGTACGAAGGTAATGTGGGTTGCAACATGCGTCCCAAGCATTAAAGTGATGTAGAGGCTTCCAAACCCTCTGAACGGCGGGCAGTACGTCGGGGATGCGCAATGTCGGGCTTAGCGGCCAGACAGAGGAAGTGGCGGAATGAAGCCCCTAGGGATAGGGGGCGAGAATCGCACATGGCGGTAGATCAATGCAAGGCTGCACCTAGGGCCAACTGGCTAAAGTGTGGTGGAGGCGATAGACTTAGCGGTCTTGAACGATCTATCCTTAGCGGGTAACGTTGTGGTTCTGAGAGCTTATCATGCTGAATGATCCCCTCTCGGTTGTGGGTAGTGGCCCACCTTCCACCGCCCTGGCGGTCAAACCAGGGATACGGGAATGTAGCTCCAATTGGTAGAGCAACTGCTTTGCAAGCAGAGGGCTGTCGGTTCGAATCCGACCTTTTCCACTGCGGGTCCGTTTTTCTAGAGCGTGAGCGGACCTCGCTGATGCTCGGTAGGCCAACGGTAAGCCGGGGCGCTCATAACGCCTGCATTTGAGGGTTCGACTCCCTCCTGAGCAACCACGCCAGACACACATTAGTAGAGCTGGTCGTTTGATGGTATCGTATAACCATTCATCAGTCCGTGGGCCAATGGTAGGTCATTTGCTTTGGAAGCTCAGGGCGGAGGTTCGATTCCTCCCGGATTGACGGTAGTGTTAGTGTAATGGCAGCACCACAGCTTGTGAAGCTGTTAGCGCGGGATCGATACCCGTACACCACCCCAAGTGTGTATCGTATAGTGGAAATTACGCTGGCCTGTCGAGCCGGATACAGGGGTTCAATTCCCCTTACACGCGCTAGAGTGATGACGGCCTTCGGGTTGTAAAGCTCTTATGCTCGATTGATGTAATGGTAGCATCGCAGATTCTCAGTCTGTGCGCAGGGGATCGAAACCCCTATCGAGTACGTTCCGTCTAAAGAACATCCACCGTGAGGTGGGAGCCTTGTTTAGGCAAGGCTATGGCTCTATCGTCTATAGGTAGGACAGCGGTTTTTCAGGCCGCGAGACAGAGTTCGAGTCTCTGTAGAGCTACGCAACAGAAGAGCGCGCGTCGGCTACGACCATGACGCACACAGGAGTAGCGAACCCACTCGCTAGTGATTACGCTCTAGTAGCGTAATCGATGCCACCCCTAGTCAAACGAGCTAGGTCTAGGGTTGGCTATGCGTCGGAAGTACCTGGTGGTACAAGCGGGCTGTAAACTCGTTGTTTCGACATGGGAGGTTCGATCCCTTCCCGGCGCACTGTCCTTAGGATGGACTAAGCACAAGCTCAAATGTGGTAGCGCCTTTAGCCTCTACTCAAGCCTCTGTGCGTTTGCCTTCTTAGCTTAAAAGTAAAGTCCCGGCTTGAAACCCCGGGGAACGTGGGGCGGTACCACGAGTAGGCACGGCAGGGGTTGCGACCTGGCTCCGTATGGAGAACAAAACGCAATATGGCTCTCTAGGCAACTGGCAGACCACTTTGGCTTAGAACCAGAGATGCTGTGGGTTCGAATCCCACGGGGGCTACGCAATTTGACAGACAACAACCGAGTAAGGTACACTGGACACATGAGCACGATTAGCACAGTCAAGCAGACGGGGACCCAGCAGGGTCGCTCGTCCCGTTGGCGGCGCTAGTTTAGTCTCACAGTACTAACTACGCCTCCTCGGTTCAAACAACCAAGGGGGCGTTTCTCTTTGGCTATTGAACCCACGTGGCGTGGGGACGGTCTTGAAAACCGCACGGTCCGCAAGGGCAGGGGTTCGATCCCTCCGGTAGCCGCAGTAATTCACTTTTACAGTGAATTAGCTCGAACAAGTTAATATGGATAATGAACTGCTAGGGTTAGCAGGGCGGCTTGCTAAGCCGTACGGTCCTCCGGGGCTGGGAATCGTGCTCTCCGTTATCCGCTAGTCACAAGCATTAAGGTGATGCACCTGGCTCTTACCCAGGGGAAGAGGGATCAGTACCCTCGTGACTTACGCGATACGAACCAACATGGCTAAGGTACCTGGCTTCCACCCAGGGTAACGGAGTTCGATTCTCCGGTGTCGCTCGCAACAACTAAATATGCCAGTGTAGCTCCAACGGTAGAGCAACCGCCTTGTAAGCGGACGGCTGCGGGTTCGATTCCTGTCACTGGCCCCGGTCCTCGCTCTGGGAGCAAGCATCCTTTACACGGAAGCTCCGTACAGTTCGATCCTGTAGGGGACTACGCAATAACATACGCGCATGTATGCCGCCTGCCTACGAAGCAGGAGAAAGCTAACTGGACACATGGAGGTTCGACTCCTCTCATGCGCACTTCCCACTGGTGTAATTGGCAACATACCTGGCTCTGAACCAGGAGTACGAGGATCGTAACCTTGGCGGGAAACCATCAACCAATATGAAGGAGGCAACATAATGGGATACTACGACAACCCTGTAGCGACACCTGAGAAATACGGCTTTGAGTTTGTGGGTGAGGTAGAGAAGAGCGGTTACTCATACGAGTTCGACCTCCTTGCTGTGCTCAAGAACGACCAGGGCTACTATCTGACAACCGATTCTGGTTGCTCTTGCCCTACACCCTGGGAGTCTCACACTGAGGGCGACCTCACAGGCCCTCTGACACCAGAGCAGGCTCGTGAAGAAGCTACCAGCCTTTGGGAGCTGAGCAACAAGTACGACGCACACGAGTTTGTAGCGCTACTCGACAGCATCGTGTAAGTCTTTACGCGGGTGTCCACTGGCGGTAGCAGCTCCGGCTTTGAACCGGCAGTCATTGCAGGTTCGATTCCTGCCCCGTGTGCTATCCCTCGTTAGTGTAACGGTACCACTCTGGACTTTTACTCCATGGAATCTGAGTTCGAATCTCAGGCGAGGGACAATTAAACATTGTGCGTTGGCTGAACGGTAAGGTCTGGGCCTGCAAAGCCTAAGCTCGTCGGTTCGACTCCGACACGCACGTCCGCCCCACCTGGAGGCCGCAGAGTGTTCTAAGCTCAAGCGGGTAGGTTCGAATCCTACATGGGGCACTGGGTATTCGTATACTGGTTATTACCCTGCTCTGATAAGGCAGTGAAGGTGATTCGATTTCACCATACCCTACCAATTATTACATCTGATATACTAGAGGCTGACCCCATTGAGAGGAAGCCTACGTGGTTGAGACTATTCCCACACTGACCTACGGTAAAGTCGTTGGTCGATTTCTAGCTGCGGTGGCTGATAGCCCCGCAGACGACAACCTGTACCCTGATGAGATTCCTCTCTCGGGTACCGTTACATTTACCCCATCGGTTAAGGCGATGCTGGTTGGTGACGCTCTACCCGACCCCGCCACTGTGCTGCCGACCCCCATTGTAACTACGCTTGATGCACAAGGCTACATCTCTATCAATGGTGTGCGTGGGGTATTTCTACTGGCAACAGACTCAGAGGCCGTCAACCCAACTGACTTCACCTACAAGGTAAGTTTTAACAACCTGCGTTACGGTACTGCGGCTCCAATGTCGTATCCAGCATTTAACATCACAGTGCCTGCCGGGTCCATTCGTGACCTTACGACTATCTCTCCGGTGCCCGCAGCTAACGGCTCTGTGGTTGTTAGAGATGAGTCTGTTGTTGTCAATGCACAGAACATTGCTCTCTCTGCCGCAATCGAAGCCCAGACATGGGCTGTGCTCGCACAAGAGGCTGCGCAGTCAATTGGCGATGGAAATGGCGCTGGGGTGGTTGGTCCCAAGGGCGACAAGGGAGATACAGGTGCAACGGGAGCACAAGGCCCCATTGGTCTAACAGGCCCAGAAGGGCAGCGAGGGCTAACCGGTGCAGACGGTGCTGTCGGTCCTCGTGGAGAAAAGGGTATCCAGGGTGACCAGGGCGTGCCTGGTGCGGCATCGACAGTAGCCGGACCGCAGGGTCCTAAAGGGGACACCGGAGCCGCAAGCACGGTTCCTGGACCTCAAGGCGAACCTGGGGCTGCTGGCGCTAAGGGTGACACTGGAGAGCGTGGCCTACAGGGCATTAAGGGCGATACCGGTGCTCAGGGAATCAAGGGTGACACTGGCGCTACTGGCGCTGCTTCTACTGTTGCTGGCCCGAAGGGAGACACAGGCGCTCAGGGTGTAAAGGGCGACACGGGTACGCAGGGCATCCAGGGTGTGAAGGGTGACACCGGAGCACAGGGAATTCAGGGAATTCAGGGTGTCAAGGGTGATACGGGTGCAAAGGGCGATGCAACGGCAGTATTTGATCCGATGCCAGCTCTCATGCGTGCTCTTCTAGTGCTGCGTCGCACGGTACCGGTTGTCATTGCCTATAATGGATCGTCTACATTCCAGGGAAGCAACGCTACAACCGCAGCTCGCCGTGTCACACACTTGCTGACCAGTAGCATCCAGCGTGCTTATCCCAACCAGGTAACTGCCGATGAGAGCACCACAACTACGCTAGCAGCACTCGCAGCTACGAGAATCACCGCTCCTGGTGTCCACGGCATTGAGAATGGCATTGGTGGCACTGGCACGGCGAACTATCTGACAGACGATGCGGTATCAAAGCAGAACACAGTCGGCGCTAATGTGCGGTTCCACCTGGCAACAACTAATGACCTACGCAACGGGGTGGCACCTGCTACCTCTAAGGCTAACCTACAGAGCTGGATCACAAAGTTCAAGGCAGGCCAGCCAGGCCCATCAGTTGACATTCTGGTCCAGTCTTACGCCCCGTGGGACGGCACTTACACCTACGCGCCTAGTGAGTATTCGCGCATCATGCGAGAGATTGCCGCAGACCCCCAGAACAATGGCACTGTATTCTTCCTAGACATTTCAGATGCCTATGTTATGCTTGGCGTACCACCGAGCACGCCTTACGGGACTGATCCGCTAGACATTATCGATACCGACAACATTCACCAGAATGACAAAGGGCACGCATATATGGCTGAGGTTATGAGAGTCCGGCTTGGCATCCCCGTTGAGAACACCCCTATCGCTATTCTTCCTGCTGGTGGCGCTGTACGCAGCGGTGAGCAGCCTGATGAGTCGCTTGTTTTTACTCGGAGTAATTAATGACTCGTAAACTGTTTGCTTTTGAGGGCACCGATGGTACCACAGCATCATCCGCTGCCATCGGTGCCTCTCAGCAGGCGTCTGGTGCCTGGACGTTTAACTCTACACAGGCTCGCTATGAGGGTTCCACTGGGCTGCGGTGTGTCACCACAGCAGCGGCTACGACCATCATGCGCTTCCCAGCAAACGCAGAGAACGCAGCCATTTCTACAGGTCTAGCCGTGCGTCTCGATGCACTGCCCCCAAAGACCTTTAGTGTAATGCAGGCCATCCGAAGCACCGGGTCCGGCACAGCTCTTCGTGTCATTTGGAAAGCGGATGGTACAGTGGGTGTGCGGGGTACCGGCACCACGACGCCGGAAATTCTGAGCGATAACCCGCTTACCATTGGTAAGCAATACTGGGTTACCGTAGTGCTATCGATTATGGGCGGGGCTATGATCCGATTCTATGACGCTGCCACCCGCGTGCTTGTGGCAACTATCAACGCAGCGGGCATGATGTTTGGGTTTGGTAGCACCAACTTTAATGCGGTCGACCTAGGATTTGTCAACGGCGACCCTGTTGTAGGCCAGAGTGTCAACTTTGACAGCCTCATTATCAATGATGGTGCGACGGTTCAGCAGTACCCGGATTCATGGAGCACTACGTCGCCGCTCGCAGGTACAATGTACGATGGTTCAGCTATGCAGGCAGGTACGTTCCGAATGTACGACGGTTCGGCGTTACAAGAACTGGCATCTGTTGTAATCGTGTAGGTAGGTAGGTAGGTGGGGAGGGGAGTCATATAGACTCTCCTCCCTTTTCTGCTATACTGGAAGCCAAGACTTTGAGAGGACTTTCATTGATTAGCGATGACCTAGATTTCATGCTAGCCTTTCCGCCAGAGCGGGAGGGCTTTACTTATATCCTGTATCAGCACCCGTACACGAAGCTGTACCAGTGGATTAACGACCTTGAATTTGCTGAGATGTTTAGGATGATTCAAATTTTTCCCTACCCCGAGACACGGGGCTTTGGGCTTGTGGCTTTCGGCACTGCGCCGTTTGGACGTTAGGAAATTACTATGGTAGACATCATTACCATCCCAGATGGAGACACCAACTGGGGCGCTAGCATGCGTACAAATCTTACATCGCTATCTACAGCAATCGATGCTCTCAACGGTGCGTATAAGAAGCCAGTATCAGGCATTCCTTTTGCCGATCTTGCCGCAGCCGTACAGGCTAGCCTAGCCAAGGCAGACACCGCTGTGCAGTCAGCGCAGCTCACCAAGGATGCTGTTGGGCTGTCTAATGTGGACAACACCAGCGATGTAAACAAGCCTGTCTCAACTGCCACTCAGGCAGCTCTTGACGCCAAGGTTTCGATGAGTGCTGCTGGCACTGGCTCGCTGTTCTATAAGTCGAACGCAACAACTGTCGCTGGTATCGGCTATGCGGCGGGAGCTGTGGCTAACACGATTGCCCAGAGAACCGCTGCGGGTACCCTGCGTGCGGCTAACCCTACCGATGCTACAGATTTGGCAACAAAAGCGTATGTCGACGCTAATTCTGGTGGCGGTGGAGGGACGGCCCCCGCTGTGCGCGCCTTCGCGGCACACGTGGGTACCGGTGTGGGTAACAACGTCATTTTTGCGGTAAACAACTCTATGACGACAGTGCCTTTGGACACTGTTGACTATGACACTGAAAATGGTTTTGACGCTAGCTCGAAAGAGTACGTTGTCAAGGTTGCCGGTTACTACGATGTAAACGCGATGGTGCGGCTTACAGATGGTCAGGGCGGTAATAACGTTGGCGTTGGCGTCGGAACTCAGAACGGTGATTTTCCGACATTTGTTTGGGGCACACCCACAGGACTGCGTAACACTGTAGTTTATGCACGTAACGCATATTTCAATGTAAATGATCGTGTGCGTTTGTATGTCTATGTAGATAACGCTACGCCTGCGGGCTTCGCCAACGCCTCTATGACACTGACTTTGCTCACAGGCGGTGTTCTAACACAGAACACTAATAACACAGACCAAACAGCACGGGACGCAGCGGCGGCTGCGCAAAGTAGTGCAAACGCCATTGGGGTGCGATTCAATTCCCCAGTTACGTTGGTTGCTGCCGGGGATGCAAATACTCTGCAAACTACTGGATTCTACCGGGTTGACCCTAACTCCGCAAACCTGCCGGTTACAGGTAGTTGGTTCTACTTTGAGGTTTTGCAGCATGGCTCAAATGATTGGGTAATGCAGCGGGCAGTTGGTTACGCTGGTGGTGTCGGAAATCAGGTATTCCAGCGTGTTATGGAGGGCGGCAGTTGGGCAGCTTGGCAGCGTATTGACGCGGTTGGTAAGTATGCCAAGCCTTCTGATGGCATTCCTAAGGCCGACCTCGTAAATACTGTACAGGCATCGTTGACAAAAGCGGACAACTCCGCATCTGCCTCGGACCTAGCCGCTAAGTACACTCTACCCTCGGGTGGTGTGCCCAAGGCAGACCTGGCCTCCGCTGTACAAACTTCGTTGAGCAAAGCAGATACTGCACTTCAGAGTGCCCCTGTCACTAGTGTTGCGGCCCGCACTGGAGCAGTTACACTTAGTAAGAGTGATGTTGGACTAGCTAACGTAGACAACACAAGTGACGCTAACAAGCCTGTCTCGACCGCGACGGCTACCTCTATTGCCACTCGTGCTCCTCAGAACCTTTACGGCACTTATGCTACTCGCCCCGCTGCCAGCTCTGTTTCCGCTGGTACCGTGTATTACTCATCTAACACGCTAGAGACTTACCGTAGCAACGGCAGCTCCTGGCAGGTCGTCGGCTCTGGCGGTAACGAGTTGGGCTACGCAGAAATTACCTCGAATTTCACTACGTCTAACGCGACTGTCAACTCTCCTCAAGACGTGACTGGGCTGGTAATTTCTATCGTAGTACCTGAGCGCCCATTTATGCTGAAGCTGTTGGCCCTAACCCAGTTTGTGAGCGCCGACCGGGACGCTCTGCTGCGTATCGTAGATGTGGGCACGGGCACAGATGTGCTTGAGGCGCACGGCGATCAGCAGCAGAATACAATGGCATTCACCGAGCTATTTGCGGAACGGCGCGTTAGCGGCCTAACGCCTGGAATTACCAAGTCCTACAAGGTCATTGCATTGCAGCGCCCCGCAACGTATACTATCTTCGGATCGTCTACGTTCCCTGCTACGCTACAGGCTGTGACGGTGTGAGCAGCTCGGTATACCTGGCAGCAGGTATCGCCTCTGAAGGACAGCTAGAGCTATACCCTAAGAGCTGGCGTAGGGACGGCACCATGCCCGGTGTGCTGGTAGCTCATGGTGCCGGTGGTACGGCCCTAGAGTGCCGCACTAACTCGGGAAGCAACCTGAACTGGTACAAGTTTATTGACGCCCTAGTTGAGTCAGGGTATGCTGTGCTGTCTCTAGATTTCGGGGGGAACACCTGGGGAAACGTAACAGCCATGTCTCGTATGGACGCTGCCTTTACCTACCTGACAACCACTATGGGAGCAAGTAGCGCTAAGGTAGGTATAGTAGGCCAATCAATGGGCCACTTGACTGCAATGAACTGGGCTGCACAAAATAGAAGCAAAGTTGCCTATGTGGTATCTAGCATGGGCGTAGCTAATCTGGCTAACATTTACGGCAACTCAGCCTACACTGCACAGATCAACATTGCTTATAGCGGTGCTTACAGCGATGCTACTTACGGTGCAACATACAATCCTTATGTGAATACAGCCACAAAGTTCAGTGGCCTGCCCTGGCTCGGATTTGCTGGTGATTCTGACACTACCTGCCCACCCGCATTCACTGACACACTGGCGTCTAGGATTGGCTCCACAGCCAAAGTCATCAAAGCAACTGGTGGAGCACATAACTGGGACACCACGGGGCTGTGGGATAAGGATGCTATGCTTGCGTTTGTAAAGACAAACACATAAGCATGAGGTTGACAGACATAGGGGACCAGGCGTAAACTTGGTCCCCTATGTCAAATGTAACTGTATATTCCATGCCCTCCTGTGTCCAGTGCACAGCCACCTACCGCGCTCTCGACAACCGAGGCGTTGACTACGAGGTAGTCGATGTCACGACGGACGACGAAGCTTACGCTAAAGTCAAAGCACTAGGCTACCAGTCAGCTCCCGTTGTTGTCGCTGGCGAACAGCACTGGTCGGGGTTCCGCCACGATTTGATTCAGACCCTGCCAGTCTGATATACTAGACGTAGAGACACCTCCTCTCTACTAGACTCCCCGGCCTAGCCAGGTTGTAGTCCGAAAGCCCCGCTCATGCCTCCTGAGCGGGGCTTTTGTCGTACCTGTTTGCATAGCACTGACATATCATGTATGATGTGATTTATGCTATCCACTGAAAATGACGCCCTCGCACAGCTCCTTGTCGACGACAAGATTCGCGGCAAGTCATACCTGGAAATCAGTCAGAAGCATGGCATCCCAGCAGACGAGGTTATCTCGATCCTGCGGGACGTCTATGCATCGACACAGATTAAAGACCAGAATGAGTACCGCGCGCTGCTCCAGCTTCGGCTAGAGAAGATCATTGACAAGCTGTGGGATGGCCTGGAGGAAGGCAGCTTCAAGCATGGCGAGGCAGTCATTAAGGCTGTGCAGCAGTTGCAGGAGCTTCACGACCTCAACGAAAAAACTATCACACACGAAATCAATATCATCACGGATGCGCAAGCCTCTAAGATTTTCGAGGTGCTGAAGAAGTCCAACAACACCCTGTATGGTCGAGTGGCTGCTTTGCCGCTGACCCCCGAGGCTAAGGCTGCGCTGAGTGCGTGGCCCGAGTGGACTGCTGAGAGCGCTACCGAAGCAGTCGAAGAAGTAATCTACGCCGAAGTGATCGAGGAGGACTAATGACTTATCGACTCTCTGACATGGCTGAGGGACTACTGGAAATCGTCGCTGACGTATCTCACGATCCCGAAGACGCCGACTGGTTCGACGCGTTCGAGTACCTTGAGGATATTCCCACTCCACGAGCTGTACTCAAGGAAGTGATGCAGTACATGCATGAGGAATATCTATGAGTCGCGGCTTTGAAACTTCCCTACGCGCCGCCGCTGTGCGGTTGCAGGACGAGGCTAAGGCTGAGCGCTACCGGCTAGATCCTGTGGCATGGGCCGAGGATAAGCTCAACGTTATGCTGTGGAGCAAGCAGAAAGAGATTCTGATGTCGCTCGCGCAGAACAAGCGCACAGCGGTCAAGAGTTCTCACTCCATCGGCAAGACCTTTATCTGCGCTGTTGCTGCCGCTTGGTGGGTATCCACCCACGACGACAGCATGGTACAGTCTACTGCTCCTACCTATCAGCAGGTTCATTCTCTGCTTTGGGAGGAAATTCGTAAGGCTCAGCTCAAGGCGAACCTACGTGGGCGCGTAACACTGGGTGACAAGTGGTTGGTCAACCGCACGATCAACGGGCGCTCCAAGGAGTACCTGGTGGGCGAAGGTAAGAAGCCTGCCGACAGCAACATTCACGGCTTCCACGGTACCCACAGACCTGACGGCGTTCTCGCTATTCTTGACGAGGCTTGCGGTGTCGCTGAGTCTATCTTCACTGGTGCCGAGGCTATTACCACGGCTCGCATTGACCGCATTCTTGCGGTGGGAAACCCCGACGACCCTAACACTGAGTTCGGTCGCATTTTCTCTGAGGCTGCCAACGAGTGGAACCTTATCACGGTTTCGGCCTATGACACGCCCAACTTCACTGAAGAGGGCAAACAGATCATGGACCTTGCCCTTCAGATGGACAAAGACCCCGAGCTGGTCAAGGCCACTAACGAGCAGGACTCAACAGACTACCGCGATCCTCACCGCCTGAAGGCGCTGGCGATCCTGGACCACATGCCAGACCCTGAGTGGATTGAATCGCGCCGCCGAGACTGGGGCGAGGATTCCCCTCGGTTCCTGTCCAAGGTGCTGGCGCAGTTCCCTAAGACCTCGATTGACAGCCTCTTCTCCGGCAGCGACATCGAGACGGCTCGCAACAATGTGATCGAGCCTGCTGAGACTGCCTTTCGTGTGCTGGGTGTCGACGTTGCCCGCTACGGTGGAGACAAGACAGTCGTCGCCATGAACACAGGCGGACATGTCGAGGTCATCGGAGCCTACAACACAATGGACGTGATGGAAGTCGCAGCTACTGTACACAAGCTAGCCATTGATAACGGAGCCGATCAGGTTCGAGTCGACGGCATCGGTGTGGGTGGTGGTGTAGTCGACCGTTTGATCGGACTGGCGCGCTCTATCGATAACCGATATACTGTAGTAGAGATGACAGCAGGTTCTCGGGCACCAGACCCGACGCTGCACCGCAACTCTCGTGCGTATTGGTATGACACACTTAAGCACCAGATGCGAAATGCGCTGGTTGATCTTCCAGATCCCGGTTACTACGACGGGGACGAGGAGCGCACAGATGAGCAGGTCAGACGCTCCGCTAACGCGAAGCTGCTACTCAAAGAACTTACAACGGTCAAGTATGCCTACCCTAACGGCATCATGCAGATCGAGTCCAAGGAAGACATTCGCCGTCGCGGTGACAAGTCTCCTGACTACGTAGACGCCGTGGTGATGGCGACTGCTCCGATCAACAACATCGTCAGCGATCCGCTGTCTGTGTACCGACCAGGGCAGATGCTCGAAATTGATGTAATGGCTGACATGGACAACCTGGTCAGCCTCTACTAGGAAGACTTATGGCAAACCTACTCCAGAGACTGTTTACCCCAGACTATGAAGAGACAAAGACACGTCTCACAGAGGCTACCACAACCATTCGTGAGACGCAGGCCGTCGCCAGCGCGCACTCTTTCGAGGCCGAAAGCCTCAAGGAGTCGGTGCGTGAGCTGAGCCTGTGGCTTGAGGACCGCAACTGGGAGCCCATCGAAGGCTACAAGGAGCACAAGGGCTTTGACCTCAAGACGATCAAGGAGCAGGCTGACCGCGCTCGTGCTCTGCTTACGATCAACCCGGTCATCAAGAAGGCATCCGACGCTCGCATTGGCTACATCTGGGGCAAGGGCGTTGCGTTCGAGGGCGCACCCACCCGTGTGCTCAAGGACCAGTTCAACCAGTCGAACTTCTTTAACGACTACGCTTACGAAGAGCTAGAGCGTCTTCTTCAGACAGACGGCAACATCTTTGCGCTGCGCTCAAAGCAGGGCAAGGAAGTCGCTCTCGTTCCCCTTGAGCAGATCGCCGGTTGGTCCCTCAATGAGGAAGACCCGTCGCGTGTGGAATACTGGCTACGCCGTTACACCATCGAAGTGGAAGACTACCGCACAGGTGTCATTACTGAGAAGGTGTACGAGTCATGGTACCCTGCCGAAGGTCAGGGTGGAACCGTCAAGACGATTCAGAACATTCCTGTCGTTCGCTCCTCAGAGATGATCCACAAGGCTGTCAACCGCCAGAAGGGCTGGATTCTAGGGCTGCCTGACATCATTGTCGTGATGTTCTGGACGAAGGCCCACAAGGAGCTGTTTGAGTCTGGTACGACTTTCGTCAAGGCTCAGGGTAAGTTCGCTTCCAAGGTTGTCTCTAAGACCGCTGCTGGCGCTCAGCGTTCTGCCGCGTCTGTGGCTGAAGCTCCCCGACGCGATGAGCGTACGGGCGAAGTGCTAGACATCGGTGGCACTGCCGTGATGAGTGCAGGTCTTGACATGCAGCTCATGGGCAAGATGAGTGGCGGAGTAGACTTCAACGTCTTTGAGCCTGTCCTCGGTCTTGTCGCTGCGGGCTTCAACGTTCCCCTCTCTGTGCTCACCGCTAAGGCGGGGGCTGAGGAAGAGACGCTTGAACTGAGCGTTGTTACTGCTGCGCAGTCTCGACAGAAGTTGTGGACTGAATTCTACACTGCTATCTTTGGTCGTCCGAACAGCCTGAAGATCACTTGGCCCCGTATCAAGGTGGAGTCCACTTACCGTCAGGTGCAGGCAATCGAAATTGCGAACAAGACTAACAAGCTCTCCGCCGTAGAACTACGTCAGCTCAGCTTGGAGGCATTCGACATCGTGGGTGACCCGAACCAGATTCCTAAGATCGAAGAGAACCCAGCATACGCCGTGCCTGCTGCTATTGCCAAGCTAAACGCTAAGCTTGCCGCCGATGCTGCCGAAAAGGCAGCCGAGGATGCTCAAGCGCTAGCGGCTGCCCAGCCTGAGGCTACCACACCTGAACAAGGTGTTGACGCCGGAGTCGGCAAGCTGAGCACTGGAAGCGATGCTAAGGACGCCCGAGACAAGGGTGAAATTGCTTCTGCTAGATAGTGGTATTTGCATTTGGTATTTCACTTGTGATAAGATAGACGCATGACCACTGAGATTACGCTCGTTGAGAGCCTTGCCCCAACGACGGAGATTACCGTCGCCAAGGGTAAGCGCTGGAGAGCCAGAATCATCGAAGCTAATCGCTGGGGGTCAAGCGCTTACTATCCAGCCGACGTGCTAGAGCGAGACGGTGCCCGTGTCTTCACGGCAGGGCTGCCTATGTACGCTAACCACGCTACGGACACCGAGAGCTATGACCGCCCCGAACGCAGTATCAACGACCTCGTAGGCAAGCTGACATCAGACGCTATTTATGAGTCTGACGGCCTGTACGCCGACGTAGAGTTCTACGACTCCTTTGTAGATCGCATCTCCGAGCTATCAGAAGACGTGGGGCTATCAGTAAAGGCCACCGGCCTGACTGAGGAAGCCGAAATGGACGGGCGCTACGGCCCTGTGCTAGTCGGACTCCTTGCAGCAGACAGCGTAGATGTTGTCACCAAGGCCGGAGCTGGCGGCAAGCTTACCAGCATTCTTGAGTCGGACCGCACACCTGCGGGACGGCCTATCGAACAGGAAGGGACGCAGCACGTGGCTGACGTTACTAAGGAAGACTTCGACGCGCTGAAGACAGCGCTTACCGAAGCCATTGCAGGGCTGAGCGCCTCTATCGCTGAGTCTCTGAAGCCCGCTGAGGAAGTGAAGCTCTCCGACGAGGAGCGCGAAGCTGCTGAGGCCGAAGCCAAGGCCAAGGCCGAGGCTGGGCAGGGGGAGGAAGTGGACGTTGTAGCTGTCGCTACCAAGGTCGCGGAGGCTCACCTACCCACTAGCGCAATCGCTCGTGTGGCAGCAGACGTCAAGGCCGGAACGGACCTTGAGGAAGCTGTCAAGAAGGAATCGGACTACATCGCATCGGCTGCACAGGCTGAGGGTGGCGTCGTAATCAAGGAAAGCAAGTCGGATGAAAAGTCCGGCCTGTCTTACGCTGTCAGCCTACTCGGCTAAGGAGAATACCACATGGCTGTAAACGAAATTTTCAAGGCTGATGACTTCATCAGCGTCGAGGTAGGCGTGGGACACGCTGCCGGTGAGCCGTTCGTCAAGGGCGCTCTCGTCGGTGTGCTCGTGACTGGCTCGGGTAGCGACACTGTTCCCACCCCGGATGGCTTCAAGCAGGGCGTCGGTAACCGCAAGGGCTGGGCTTCGGTCGCTCTTGTCGGTGGGTGGCGTGTGAACGTTCCTGCCGGAGCTACCTACGCAGTCGGAGACGTTGTGTACATCAGCGACGCCGGTGTGCTCGGCAAGACTGCTACTGGCAACACGCGATTCGGCGTTGTCACTCACGAACCCAAGACTGAGGCCGCTGGCGCGGGTTCCGTCATCGTTAAGATCGGATACTAATGGACTACAACAAGCGCGTCGAGCAGGTTGCCGACTGGCTGAAGTCTGCCTCTAAGGGTAGCTTCAGCGCTCAGGCAAACCTGAAGGAAGCTCTTTCGACTTCCGACTTCCCCGCCGTGTTCACGGACATCAAGAACGCACAGCTCCAGGCTCGCTATGAGCTTGAGGACGTGCGCTTCTGGAACAAGATTGCCCGTAAGATCACGGTCCCTAACTTCCTGCCTCAGTCGTTCATCGACCTGGGCTGGGACGATGCGGCGTTCGACAACGTGCTTGCCACCAACGGTGGTCGACGCACTGTGCCGGGTAGCCTGCCTAACGTCCCTGAGGGTACTGAGTACCCTACGGCCTTCAAGCTTTACAGCTCGCAGGAGCAGCTTGAGATTCGCAAGTCTGGTGCGCGTATTCCGTTCACCTTCGAGGCGATCATCAACGACCAGTGGAGCATTGTCGACGACCTGCCTAACTGGCTGCTGCGTACGGCCCTTGACTCCGAGGAGATTGAGGTCACTCAGCTCCTAGTCGACGAGGCTGGCGATGGTCTGTCCGACTACTTCAACGCCGAGAATGGCAACCTGCTTGCCTTCGGTACGAACACCCCGGGTACCGCTGCCCTGACGCGCGACACCCTGAAGGCTGCTCTCAAGCAGGCTAACAGCTACAAGGCTGGCCCGAACTCGAACCGCCCTGTGCGCTTCCAGAAGTTCGCCCTCGTTGTTCCTGCTGCCCTTGAGGACCTAGCTAACGAGATTGTGAACGGCCCTCGCCAGTTCATCGTCACCGATGGTGCTCTTCAGTACACCGAGACTTTCGAGTTCGGTGCTAACTTCGAGGTTGTTGTCAACCCGTGGCTTGACCAGATGAACGTGACCAGCGGTACGACCGCATGGTACGTTGTCCCTTACGCGGGCGAGGGCGTTCGCGCCGCGCTTGGTCTGGGCTTCCTCATCAACCACGAGTCTCCTGAGCTTCGTGTTCACAACGAGACTGGCCTCTACCTTGGTGGCGGTGCAGTTCCTGCTCGTGAAGGTTCGTTCCTCAACGACACCTGGGAGCTTCGTATCCGTCACATCTACGGTGGTGTTGCGCTTAACGGCGGAATCGGTACCGTTGGTTCGACTGGAGCCGCTGCTCCTACGGAGTAAGTGACTGAGAGGGTGTGTCTTGCGGGCATACCCTCTCTTTCCTGAAAGGACTACACATGGCATTCCCATTCTTCACTCCTAAGCCTAAGCCCCTAACGGCTGTTGCTGGCACTCAGGCTCTGTCTGGTGTCGAAAGCAAGGTCGCGGCTGAGCCTGTTGTTATCTACGTAAACGGTGAGAACCTGGTAGACATCATCGCGCAGCTACGAGCTGGCGCTCCCGGCGTTTAACTCACACAGGTAAGGCCCCTCTACTCAGGTAGGGGGGCCTTTCTGGTATACTAGACACTATGACTGATACATTCCCCGTAGACTTTACCACTGAGGTTGGACGAGTACGCAAGTACATTCCTGACCTAGTGCAGCTACCCGACCCGTCTGACCCTACACTAGACCCTAGCTTCATGTGGTCGGACGACGAAATTCAGTCGTTCGTAGATGACGAAGACGGCAACATCAAGCGAGCTGCCGCCTACATTCTCATCGCCACAGCCAACAACGAGAACTTGATTCTCAAGAAGCTCACGACCGAGGACCTGGCTACTGACGGTCCCGCTGTGTCCAACGCCATGCTCAAGACGGCAGAGCGCTTGCTGGCCGAAACTGCTGCCTCCGCCGAAGAGGAAGAAATCTTTATCTCGGTACCTTACACACACAACCCCGCTCGATACGACTGGAGATAGCTCATGCGCGGCACTGGTATTTTTCATCCCAAGTTCTCCACCCACCCTACCCCGGGCCTAGAGACTTCGATGACCGACCTCGTGCGCATCTATGAGCCTACCGGTAAGGCCGCAGAATGGTCGCCCACAGAGGGAATCACCAACGACAGCTTTACGCTCGTCTACGAGGGCATGGGGCGCGTACAGCCTAACATTGACTGGCGAGCCAGGGACCGCAACTTCGCTAATGAGCTGACTGCCACACAGGCCACACGTGTTCAGATCAAGTTCAATGGCAATCAGCTTCCAGGCACTGACGGAGCTGTCCCTGAAATCTACAAGGACTACCGCGTTGTGCTAGTGACTCCCGGTGGCTCGGACCGCAACGAGTGGATGACGGGGCTATCCATGATCGTGCGCAACGCCGAGCAGGCCAGCCAGAAGTGGGTTCGCACCATGCTGTGCGACCACGGAACTAGGGGCCACGATGGCGTCTAGTCCTGGTCTAGTCTGGGGCAAGCGCACACCGGATGATCTTGTGTCCACGGTCACGGCTCTGAGAGATGAGCTAAGCGGAAACGTCGAGCGGTTGACCCGCGAGTTTTTGCAGGAAGCGGTCGCAGAGATGCGTGAGTCCATTAGGACTCGCGGTGTTCGCAACGGCGTTCCCAACGGCGATGGCCGTATCGTCACGGGCGACATGCTCCGCTCCGTGGACTTCGCCCTCAGCTACAACAATAACTCCCGTGTGCTCGGTGAGTTCGGTTACCTCTACAACACACCAAAGTATGCGCTGTGGCAGGAGTACGGAACACAGGGCGGGCAGGGCAATGGCCGAGGCATCCTAGAGATGCTAGCGCTAACTGATGCCTTCCGCAATTTCGAGCGCAAGATGACCGATGCATTCGCCAACGGGCGAGTGATGAACCTGAAGCAGGGCAAGTATGCAAGTTACTCTTGACGCAGACAGAGAGGCGCTGGAAGAGCGCCTACTGGAGTTTGGTATTCCGAATGTCTTTGAGCAGACGGTACCAGCCGGTAAGGATCTACCGATGGAAAACGGTGTCTTCCTGCCCTATGCCGTCATCAGCTACGGCGGACTATCCCCCGTCGCGCAGCCCCAGCAGGGTATCACCAGTTCTAGGGACGACCTCAAGTGGACTAGCGTGGCAGTCGAGTCAGTCGGGGCCAGCCCCAAGATTGCTCGCCAGCTTGAGGCCATTGTGCGCGATGCTTTCGAGGGCTACATTCCCGCTCCTGGCTGGGGGCAGATGCGTGAGCAGCTCAGCGATTCCTACACGGTGAAGGTTCCCGACATGGACCTCTGGCCTGTGCGCTTTGTGCGCGCGATGGTGTTTAATACACAAACCGGTGCCTAACTAGACACATGATATGAAAGACTGATATAATGGTTGATATGACTCGTAAGCGCTATGTCCACAACGTGACTGGAGTTGAGACTTCTCTCAGCCCCAAGTTCGCAGCTATCTTTGGTGACCGTTTCACGCTCATTGAGGAAGAGGTACCGGAAGTAGCACAGCCCGCTGATGCTCCGGCACCCGCCACTGTGGTAAAGCCCCGACGTGCTCGCAAGACTAACACAGAGGACAACTCAGTTGGTGACGACGTGAATGCCTCAGCCCCCAACACCGATTCCTCTGAGGAGGGGAACTAAACATGCAGAAGATGCTTAACCCCAACACTACCATCTGGGTTGTACCCGAGGCTGGTATTGTCAACCCTGACGCCCCCAAGGCAGCAGAAATTAACGCTGGAGAGAATGTCTCCTGCGCCATCGTTCGCGGTTACACGCTGAACCCTACTGACTCTGACACTGACGACAGTGCGAGCATCTGCGACAGCGGTAACGTCGAGAACCGCCTGTACGACAACTACGAGGGTGAGTTCACGTTCTTCCGTGATGCAGACACCGAGGATGCCGAGTCCGTGTACAACACGGCCCGTGACCTCTTCGAGTCGCCGGACCAGCGAGTGTGGATCGTGCGCCGTCTAGGTAAGAAGAACACCGAGCCTGCTGTGGCAGGCGACAAGGTGGAGCTGTACCTCTTCAGCAATGACCACATGCGCTCCGTCGATGGTGGAGACGCCGGTCCCATCCAGTTCACGGTTCCGCTGCTTCAGCAGGGTAACTACACTGGCTACGTGCCGGTGGCTGCCTCCGCTTAATAAGCCCCGAAGTTAAGGCCCTCTCCGCTTGTCGGAGGGGGCCTTTTCTCGTGTTGTGATAGCACTAGCTATGTGCTAGTATGAAGTGTACGATATACCAACTGGAGGAATTATGACTGACCTGCCCGCAAACCTTGAGACTGCACTCGACCAGGAGACGTTCGATGTGCTGGACTTTGTGACCGGTGACTTGACCCCCGAAGACACGGTTGTCATCTACACAGATGCAACTGCTGGCTACGCTCTTGACCGCCTTGCTGAGGCCGAGAAAGAGCAGGCAAAGCGCGGAGAGACTGAGGGCCTGGGCATTGCAGACGAGCTTGTCTGGGTTGACCCTGATGAGGTAGACGCCCTCAAGGCCAAGATCGAAGCATCGGCACTGACGTTCAAGCTCAAGGGCTTGGCACCCGCGCTGAAGAAGGCCCTCCGTGCGAACCTCGTAGCTAAGCACAACTTCAAGGAAGATGCCTCATTCGATGAGAGCGAGGGCTTCTACCGTGACTTCACCCACGAGCTGATCGCGCGCTCTATCGTAGAGGCACGTACCTCAACAGGCAAGGTTGACAAGACCTGGACTGTCGAGAAAATCAGCAAGCTGGAAGGCCGTATCCACCCGACCGAGTTTGCTCGACTAGACCGCGCTGTGTTTGCTGTCAGCTCTGACGCTGAGCTGTTCGACCTGGCCGTGAGTGCTGATTTTTTGTCGAAGCGCTAACGCGACCGCACAACCTTCGGTACGTTAGCCGACTCAAGTCCGCTGTGGAGGCGCGTATGCGCCCCACGGCGGCTTTGCTAGAACTAGACGATCCATTTTCTGGCTGGTATAGCCACGACTATCGGCTACAAGAAGCCATCGGTGTCCTGGATCGTGACACCTGTAAGACCTGTGGTAACCCCGTCTGGCTGTGCCATACATCGCACAGTGGGGTTGAGTTCGACATCATGGCTAGCATGTGCTATGCGAAAGCAGAGCTGGATGCCTATGACAAGATGCCCGGTAACCCCGACCCCGAAGCGGGCGAGAACCGGTTCGCCAAAGCGGTCGGACTCAAGAATGAAGATGGTACTTTCGAGCCTCTTCCCAGCCGCAGCGAAGCGCTTGCTAAGATCGCTAGCAAGACGCTACACACCCAATAGCAGTAAGGAAACTGTGTGAGTGATCTAGACCTCAAGGGCAATATTGACATTGGTACCGGCTCTGCCGTATCCAACCTCAACAACCTTGCCCAGGCCGCTGCCGCTGTGCAGAAGGCGTTTGACGCGGGAGAAATCTCTGCTGCTCAGTATGCCTCTGCTATGGCGGCAAACTCACGCGCCGTAAACGCTGCTAACGACTCCATCGGTCGCTCCTCTGTCAACCTGTCAAAGGTCATGACAGAGGAGAGCCGACGTCGTATCGCTGAGAGCAAGGCTGAAGCGGACAACGCCAAGCAGACTGCCTCTCAGATCACTGCTTCTCTCAAGGCACAGGAGGCTGCCCAGAAGCAGGCCGTGGCCCGCAACCGCGCGGGTACTGGCAACCAGGCTACCACAGGTGCAGCCACTGTCAACCGCAACCTGAGCAAGGCACTAGGATTTGAGGACGACCCTCAGACCGCCCAGCTCAAGGCGATGAATGACTACTACCGTCAGATCGAAGCTGCTGATGCTAAGTCTGCTGCTCAGCAGATTGCTAACGCTCAGCGTGTTGCTGACGCTAAGGCTGCTCAGAACAAGCAGAGCCTGATCCAGCAGCAGCGTGATGAAGCCGCTGTGCGCAAGAGCGAGCTATCTGCTATGCGTGGCAGCTCACAGAGCGCGTTCGAGCTTCCCGACATTGGGCAGCTTAACCAGACACGTTACGCTCTTTATGACGTATCCACAACCCTCGGTGTGCTGGGGGCTGGGTTGACTGCTGCCGGTGGGGCGGCTCTGACCTTCGGTGCACAGTACGAGTCTGCCTTTACACAGGTTGAGCGCACCTCGCTCCCTACTGCACAAGCAGCTCAGTCGCTACGTGCTGACTTGAATGAACTATCTGAGACGATCCCTGTAGGCTTCGATCAGCTTTCCAGCATCGCTGCGCTGGGTGCTCAGATGAACATTGCCAACGACGACTTGGCTCAGTTCGCTGACACCACTGCCCGCTACTCTGCGGTGACTGGCGTGTCCACTGACCAGGTTGCTACCAGCTTCGGTGCGCTGTTCGAGCTGACCAACACAGGTTCTGGCGAGATGGAAAACCTTGCCTCTAGCATCAACTTCGTCGGTGTGCGCTCGGTCGCTACTGACTCCGAAATTCTGAGCCTAGCACAGAACATCGGTGCGTCTACGACCCAGGCCGGGTTCCTCGCTGAGCAGACTGTCGGCCTTGCCGGTGCTCTTGCCTCTCTCCGTATTCAGCCTGAGCAGGCGCGTGGTGTTATCCTACGGCTGTTCAGTGACTTTGACAAGGCTGTGTCCGAGAACGGCACTCAGCTTGAGAAGTATTCCAAGACGCTGAACAAGACCACCGAGGACACTGCTGCCCTGTGGAACACTGACCCCGAAGCATTCTTTGACCAGCTACTGAAGGGCCTTAGCACTGCTGAAGACCTGAACGGTGCGCTGCGCGAGCTTGGCATCACGGAAACTCGTGAGTCCAACGTGCTCCAGCGTCTGGCCGGTAACTACGACACTTACGCAAACTCTATGAGTGATGCTGCCCAGGCTTACCAGGAGGGTACATTCCTTGGGGAGTCATACGGTAAGGTTGCGGACGATGTGGCTAGCCGTGTCCAGATCCTGGTCAACTCGATCACTAACCTGCTAGCCAAGGCTGGGCAGTCGGTATTCCCGATCCTCGGCCCCGTGCTTCAGGTTGTCACTACCATCGTACAGGGTATTGAAGCAATTCCGGCTCCCATCCTCGGTGTGCTCACAACTATTACACTCCTAGCCGGTGGTTTTGCGCTTATCGTTGCTGGTGGCGCTGCCCTCGTAGCCTCTGGGTTCGCTGTGCGCACTGCTCTTGCTGGTATCACTCAGCAGGGTGGCGCAACAGTCGGTGTGATGACCGGCCTTCGCTCAACCGTCACGGGGCTAACCGCCGCTCTTGGTATCAACAGCGCAGCCGCACGCGTGAATGGCGCGACCATTGGGTCACTGATCCCTGGATACCGCGCTCAGCAGGCCGCAACTGTCGGACTAACGACCGCCACACTGGGCAGCTCTGCTGCTCTTGGCGGCGCTGGTGTTGCAGCTCGTAGCTTCGGGACTGCGCTCCTTGCAACACCTATTCTCAACATCGTTGCCGCACTCTCGATCCTAGTGCCTCTGGCTTTCAGCCTCAAGGATGCTCTTTCGGAATCCTCGCAAGAATCCGCACGTGCCGGTGCTGCTCTGTTGTCTGCGGGCGGTGGCGTAGAATCCTTCCGCGCGGCACTCCAGAAGGACACTGAGGCTGCTGGTGAGAATGCCGATGGCCTAGGTCGTTTGACTGCCAAAGTCACAGAGACGCAGGAAGAAGCCGCACAAGCGTCTAAGGCCCACGGAGAGTATGCTAGTGCGCTCGGACAAGCAACGGGAGCCAGCGATGAACTCTATAATGCCTCCTCCAGCGTAACGCAGGGACTCAAGGATCAGACTCTGCTCGTAGGTGAAAACTCGCGGGCGTGGGTGGCTAACGCGCTGTACAAGCAGGCGTCACAGGACCCTGAGAATGATCCTCTAGGGCAGCTATTCGGGGACGAAAAGATGCGTGCCCGTTATGAGCAGTCTGGTATTGACATTCGAGACGCTATCAATGCTGGCCTTGGCAAGGATGGTGGAGTAGCCGGTGCTCTAGAAGCGCAGATTGCAGACATTCGCAACAAGATTGCTTCCAGTGGTTCCGATACAATGGCAACCGACCTCCTACAGCTTGACTCCATTGTTGGGCCTCTGCGTGAGGCTGCTGCTTCCGCTGACGCTATGGGCGGATCGCTTACTACTGCGGATGCTGTAGCCAGTGCGCTAGGGGCGTCTACGGGCGTTGTTGCAGATGAGATGGGTGAAGTAGAAGAAAAGAGCACTTCGGCTGCTGACTCTATCGGCGCACTGTTCGACACCCTTGGTGGTGCAGGAACATACGCTGCGGCAATGGACGCGCTGCGTGACTCAATCGATGAGAACGGCTACGCATTCGATAACCTATCGGCTGGTGGGCGTGCTAACCTGTCTGCGCTTGGCTCTGCACTTGCAGAGGCTAGCACTTACGGCTCCACGCTTGGCCTGTCTGCTGAAGACTCGATGGCACAGGCTGCTATCTCCATTGGGGGCGATGTGTCCTCTGTGCTCTCCGCTCTTCAGGCTATCTCAGCAGCCAACCCCACAGCTTACGCCGACCTAGACATCAGCGCTGTTATTGCTAAGTACAAGCAGCTCCAAAGTCTAGGTGTCGGGGCATTTGGCTCTGCGTCAAACATTGGTGTCACAGCCGCTGCTGACGCATCCAACCTGAACCGACTAATGGCTAAGCGCACACAGGTGCAGAGTCAGCTTAGCAGCGCTCAGGCATCAGCGGCACCTAAGAGAGCCAAGGCTAATGACAGCGCCGCCAAGAAGGCGGCTGCCGATGCTAAGAAGCAGGCAGACGCTATCAAGACCACGGCTGAGTATGCACGTGACCTTGGTTCTGCTATGAAGGAAGCCTTTGACAAGCGCTTTGGTGTCCAGCAGTCTATGGATGATATTACCAGCAAGTTCCAGGACCTGGCTGACCGCATTAAGGAAGCCAAGGACCGCATGGCAGCTCTTAAGGCTGACCTAGCAAGTCTACAGTCTGATCGAAGCATCCTAGAAATTCAGCTCAAGGTGGCTACCGACTACGGTGACACCACACGGGCCGACGCCATCAACGCGCAGCTAGGTCAGAATGGTATCGACCAGGCAGCAAAGCAGGCTGACCTCGCTAAGGCTACCGCAGCAGCGAGCACCGAGCTAGAGGGCAACACCACAGCAGCGATTGAAAACCGCGCCGCTGTGCTGGGGCTTATCTCAGCTTACCAGGGACAGATCGAAGCTTTTGCTGCAACAGGTGCAAGCGCTCAGCAGATCAGCGCGTACACTCGTACGCTTCAGGGTCAGTTTGAACAGCAGCTTACACAGCTTGGGTATAACAGCGCTCAAGTACGTGCCTTCTCTAGCACCTTCGACGCTTTGACAACAGCCGTGAACAACGTGCCCACACGTAAGGCTGTAACGGTTACGGCAGATACTAGCAGCGCTATGGGCAGCCTGAACGCTGTGGGCGGTAAAATCGGAAGCCTGTCGGGCGACCTGGCTAGTTTGAATGCTCAGATTGCTGCGGCACAGGCGCGTGTCGATAAAAATACTCGCGCTCAGGCAATTCAAAAAGACATCACCGCTTTGGTGGGTCAGTATGCTGCCTACAACTTGGGTGCCCCTACTGCTCTGAGCGTATCTCAGATGGCTCAGCTTCAGGGACGTATTGCTTTCCAGCAGGCCCGACTTGCTTCGGGTAACTATGCTTCGGGTGGTCTTATCACAGGTGGGCAACGACCCGCAAACCGTAGCCTGGACAATACCATGATTAACGCTCAGTTCGGTGAGGGTGTTGTCAACCTGAAGGGCATGAGTTTCCTGGGTGTTGATGGACTAAACGCTATCAACAATCAGCAGAACCCATTCCCACCACAGGTGGTATATGTAAACTCGCCAAGCTCGAATAACTCTGGTACGATGGAAGTATCTCTTAGCCCTATCGACCGTCAGCTTATTGCTGCTGGTCAGGCCGTGACTGTAACGATCCCTCGAACAGCCGTGGCGGGAGCTACAAATGCTGCCAACCTAGACAACTCCCTTCGAGGAGCGAACGGATAAAAATGCGAGACATGATTTACTTCGGCAACCGCGAACGCATGACTTGGGTTCGCGCGCCCGATGCAAACTATGACGGCTCGCGCCAAGGCTGGAGCGGTGGTGCCCCCACTTTTTTGAATGGTGGCACCATCGTCCAGCGCTCTACTTCGGCTCACGCAGTGTACAACTACACATGGAACATGATGAGCCGCAATGAAATTCGCAACATCAAAGACTACGCCGAGGGTGTGTGGGGTCCGGGCACAATCTACATGCTCGACCCCTTCGCTATGGACCGCAATGTTCTACCGCAGCACTGGGCTGCCCCACGTACCGTCCTACAGGATGCCCCTGTGCTTTCAGGCAGTACCCGCAATGAAGCCCCTGAGTATCCGGTTGACCTAAGCAACAACCTAGGGTATCCGATGCGAGGCATTCTATACGCATACTCGCCCACTTGGCCGCAAGCAAGTCTACGCCCGAAGCTCTTTATTCCCATCCCGCCCAACCACACAGCCTGGTTTGGAGCACACGGGGTGGCGTCTGCGACTTCTGGGCTTACAGCTACGCCTGTCAATGGCTCGGCTACCACCCTTCCTGTGCTAGCCACAACCACGGATCAGCGATTCTCTAACTCTTGGGATGGCTCACAGTACCCCGGCGTGGAACTAAGTTTCAGCCTTAATTCAGGGTCGGCTGTTATTGCAGGTATGATGATGCAGATTCTGCCCACAGGTGTGACACCTGATGCTGGTGGGTTTGTATCTGGGCAGGGCAACAGTGGGCTGAGCTTTGCAACACAGCCAACCCTAACAAATAACAACGTGGCTTTGGATCGCCAGAGCTTGTCAGTACAACTAATTGAGGATGCAGCATGGCGGTAGAAGCTACCATCAGTGGCACTGGTACATATGCCGGTGTCAGAGCCAATATTGCAGACTACTCCGCAGTCGAAGATGCTACACCGATTGATCCCGCCAGCAATAGCGGTGGCGTCGGGCAGCTCACGCTGTCGGTTGTGGAAAATCCTAGTGCTTCCGGCACAATTAGTCTACTTGACAACGGCATCACCTTGACAGACGGCTCTCGGGGTACAACTACTGGCACCGTCAGTGGTATCGATGTATCTGATGGCGTGGCTAGCATCACTGCCGATTCACGGCTGGGCGCTCTCTTGGCTACTCGAACTGCGGCACCCCAGAACCTGAACATGGAGCAGACGTTTCGCTACTACCTTCAGCTTGCGGGCATCACAACCAACATTGTCTTTGAAGTTCCCACAACGGTACCATATAGATACAGTACAAGTGCGCTCATTGCCACGCCTGGATGGACTGATGTCATCTTTGACAGGATTCGCCAGTTCGCCATTGTGTGCGGTGCAGAGGTATCTCTAGTATCAAACAACATCGTATTTCGCCCTCTACGCACGCGTATCTCGGAGAACAAACGCGACACGTCAATCAGCTCTTCCACTAAGAAGGGACAGATTGCGCGTAATATCGAGGTCGCCTACTACCAGAATAACTATAAAACGGATGCTCAGGTGTACCCGGAGGGTGGAGCCTGGACCCCAGACACTCCTGTATATCAGGTTGATGCCGGTGAAACCCTAGAGGTCAACGTTCCTGTGCAGGCTTACTTGCTCAGCGTTATTCAGCCGACCTGCGTGCCTTATGTCGCTCGCTATGACACAGGCAGCGTGTACTCGGTGGTCGGCCAGGATGGCCTAGCTATTGTGCCAGCTCAGTGGACTGAGAATGGCGGCAGCGTAACGGTCGCAATCGGGGAAGACCCATCCACCCTGGATATTACTATCGTAGGTGCCCGCACAACTCAGGGGCCTTATCGAATCGCCGTAGGTGCGGGAGCAAGCGACGTGTACTCATCGTTGCGTATCCAAGGTACCGGCACATACTTTGACAGACAAATTGTCAAGCTACCAACCGGTGTGCCCGATTCCGCTACACCACAAGACGTCGGCGTAACGGTGGAAAACCCTTACATCTCTACACCGGCTGACGCTTACGACCTTGGTGTGCGCACAGCGATGCGGTTCGCTGGGTTTGACCAAGCTATTAGTGTGACGACCCTTGGCGTAAACCGAGCAGACTACAGTGGTAACACGCGCTACCCGACATTCAGTGAGTTCAACACCGGAGTCAATGGGCAAGCTACGAACTGGACAGGCAAGACCTTTAGCCAGTTCAATACTGAGTGGGCCGGAAAGACCTTTCAGCAGTTTGATGATTACTACTACAGCCTTGTGCGAACTGACTTCAGTAACCAGGCATTTGGTAACGTAAGCGGGTCGCGTGTTCGTTACCGCGATGCTTTTTACCGCATTGATTCAGCTACGGTCGCAGCAGTTAATACAAGCTATACCGCTACGGCAGATACGCTATTTCAGGACTTCAGTAACGTCTGGGCGCTAGCTACCCATGAGGGTACCAGCGCAGGTCCATTCGTTGGCAAGACAACACCCTACACCTTTGCTGACTTTAACCAAATCATGGGCAATCGCACCTTTGCGAACTTTGCCGTATCGCCCCTATGGAGAACCTATGCCGGTCTATCCTCAGCCCAATCTTGATCCTAACGCCGCTCCCTGGGGCCGCTCAGTCAACACAAGACTAGCGGCCCTAGAGCTGGCAGCATCAAGAAAAGACCTGAATGACATCAACACTAACAAGCAGCAGAACTCGACTGCGGTGTCACTCTCAGACCAGGTAGCTGTGCTGCTTGCACTAGCCAATGTTCAGTATGCCGAGATGGGTGCAGCCACTAACTTTAGTGGTTACTACACGGGCGCAAGGGCCTCAGTCAATATCACTTCTCCTACAGGCCGACTAGAAGTTGGTTTTGGAGGGTCTTTGAACAGTGGTAGCGGCTACTTTGTTTACTCGATTGTGGAAGCTGACAGCGGGAGTGTGGTAGTCGATCCCGAATCTGTGCTCAGCAATCCGGCTCAGCGAGTGGCTGTTACCGGTGGCTCATCGTTCGCGCCTTCTGGGTACAAAACAATCGTACGAAATGTCCCTGCTAACAGACCGCTTCGAGTGACCTTGGAGCTAAATGCACAAGATAGCTTTGTGTACTTCTTTGGCGGCAGCTTGCTAGCTCGCGTAGCCCCATAATCAAATACATGATAGAATAGAATAACGATGGCTACCACTACTCCAGACTCAGTTTACTTCCCGCTTGCTACGGACGCAATTGCTCCGCTGCATACAGTTTTTGCTAACCTAGCATCTTCGACGCAGACAGCACTTAACAAGCGGCAGCGATTTACTTTTGTATGGGCTAACAGCGCTGCGCGTACCGCACAGACGGGGATGGTCGCAGGCTCAACTGGGTATCAGGTCGACACAAAAGATGAGTACACTTACACTGGCTCAGCGTGGAACCTAAACCAGCGAATTGTTGCCTTCCCTATCTCTAACAACGTGGGCGATGGCTCTGGGTTGCACACTCACACGCATAACCTCGGACGTACCCCAACGGTGGCAGTGCCAACGCCGCGCAGTAACTCTAACGACCTAGTTTCTCGTATTACAGAGATGATGTTCTGGGATAACCCCACGGTAAACACTACACGCTTCCGCGCTGTGCGCCGCGACAACAGCACATGGTTCTCCGGGCAGACCCTTAACTTTGACGCTGTTTACTACCTAGCTTAACTAACCGAAAGATCATATATGGCTAACACTTCAGGTGCGCAGCTAGCAATCGTGTCTGCTGACGGTCGACAGACCATGAATGCAGATGCTGCGAAGCACTTCAACGCACTGATTGCCAATATCAAGTCTGAAACCGGCATTAGTATTGTCGCTACAGAAGGCACTCGTACTTATGCGCGACAGAAGTACCTTTACGACAACCGAAACAAGCCTGGATTTAACCCGGCTTGGTCCCCAGATTCACCCTTTGCTTACCACCTTAGTGGTCGAGCAGTTGACGTAGGTTCAAATGTTGGATACGTCATTACAGATTCTTCTCGTGCATTTTACGCCCGGGCAGGCAAGTATGGGTTCCGGCCCACGGTGAAGGGTGAGCCGTGGCACTTTGAGTGGCGCGCTGACTGGGTTGGCGTGTCTCTTGAGTCGGCTGCCAGCAACGCCACCCCATTCCCTTCCCCCGCAGAACAGTCCGAGGAGGACGACTTGACCCCCATTGAAAGTAGCCAGCTCGCTAACCTACATGCCGCATTTTTCGCTGGCCTGAACGGCGTAGAAGCGCTTAGCCCCGCCATCGTAGCGACAAAGGCTGCCGTGGCAGCTACCGCTAACCGCTTCGCCCTTGTGCGCAAGGACGGCAAGCCCGAAGTGTTCCTATCGGTAGACCGTCAGGAGCTGCGCTGGATTAAGAGTGAAGCGTCTCTCAAGGACCAGCGCTACACCCTCAACTCCCTAGGTTCTCCCGCAGCCAACGCCCCTGTGCAGGTTGTTTCTAACCTAGAGGCGTTCGGTACCATCATTGGTGAAAAGCCGGTAGGCTACTAAGTCACCTCAGCTATTAGGAGATACAATTGAGTACACAACTACAAGACATTTGGTTTAAGTCGCAGCGTGTTCTGCGCACTGCGGTGGCAGTCGGCATCCCGTCGTTCCTTGTGTTCGCCGGGGTGCTTCCCCAGATTATCACAGCTCTTGGGCTTCCGGTAGACTCCGCTTTGTACGGCTGGCTGCTTGGTCTAGCCGCAGGAGTCACGGCTGTTGCAGCAGCCATTACGCGCCTCATGGCAATCCCTGCGGTCAACTCTTGGCTAGCGCAGGTCGGACTCGGATCGGTGCCTAAGAAAGCCATCGAAGACAACAAGGTCTAGCGCCATGTGGCAGGCCCTGAAGAGGGTAACACTACGTCACTGGGCCTGGATTCATGTTATGCTCTCACTCGCAGTTTGGGCAGTGCTGATCCTCAACTTCACACCTGTCGGTGTGTACGCTGCTCTCCAGCAGCCAATCATCGGTATCTGGACCACAGTCACCATCATCGGTGCCCTTACGGCTGTCATTGGTCTGCTGCTCAGCCTTGCAAACAGCCCACGTAAGCGTGTGCTCTCCATCTCTGTGGAATTGTTCGGACTGATCCTAGCGGCAGCCGGGCCATTTACTTACTTCATCACCCAATTCAGTCTACTATTCGCGGAAACACCAGACGCGCGACTAGCATTGACATTCTTTGCCTACTACGGGCTGAGCATCATCCTTTATCGCATCTTGATCGTGATTCCACGGTTCCGTAAGGAAGCTCAAGATGTGCGAAAGGACGTGTAACCGGAATGCCCGTCGATCTGGTACAATTTATTGTAACTACTGGAATCATCGGCTCGATCATCACGGCTGCGAGTGTCATCGTTCAGGTCGTACTGAACAAGCGACTACGCACACCGGCTGATCGCCAGAGTGAAATCAGCAATGTCTTCAATATCCTCAACGGGACTATTCAGGACAACCGAGCTGATAAGGAAGCCAATGAGAAAACCATCGGAGCGCTGCGTGAATACGCAGAAAAGCTAGAGGGGGATGCTCGCACAGACCAAGAGCTAATCGGAAGTCTGTACGGTCGCATCCATGAGCTGGAAATGCTTAACGCCGGAAAGGACCGCCGTATCGCAGAACTAGAAGCTGAACTGAGAAAGTACGCTGACGCAATTGTGAAGGACCCTATGAATCTAGCCGAAGATTTTGAAACAATGGACCCGGTACCCTCTGCCTAGGTGGTGATCCTGAATCTACAACAAAGCCCCCGCAACCTGCTAAAGGTTCGGGGGCATTGTTGTATCTAGATGTGTCGCCAGTGCTCTCGGTACTTGCGGCCTCGCCACTCCCACCATGTCTGCTCTTGCTTACCCCAAGGGGTGTACATCTCGTGGCGCTTGAAGCGCGGAATCCAGCTCACCTTGCTCTCCTCTCTACAGAATGGTCAGGCTCTGGAGGTCCAGGCCATGTTCGTCGACCAAGAATACCATAAGGCCGGGGTCACTGTCGTCCCCTCGGAGGTTGCGGTACCAGTCCGAGCCATTGTCCAACGTGGGAGCTTGTAGCCACCACCGGCTCTTTCCGGTACGCTGAGAGCGACCCATAGGCTGTGCGCGGAAGCTGTGGAAGTGGCCCGTCAGCAACACGTCAGCGTTAGCCAGGGGCTGATTGCCGAATGCCTGCTCCGTCCACCACTTCTGAATGTTGTTCGGGTTGTTGACCTGGTGCCCGTGAGCCATGCCCACCTGAGTACCTTTGACGTCAACCACCATCGTCTCGTCCCATTCATTGGCGTATTTAAAGCCAACGTGGTCGTACGCATCATTCAGGCGCAGTGCCTTCTCAAGCTGTCGCTTCAGATAGATACCATAGTCATCGTTAGGCTTACCCAGGGTAGCCTTACCAGCGCGCCAGCGGCAATGGTTGGATGAGATACCGGCCACCGTGACAGCACTGTGTGAACTGGCTAGGGTTCTCACCATCTCAAGCTCAAAGGTCAGCTCAAGGTCGAGCTGATCTGGGAAGCTGAGGTCATTGGTGAAGCCCTGCTGCGGGGTGTTCTCGAAGGACTCAACCTCATCACCCACACTGAGGAAGAATGCCTCATCAACGGGGTTGGCGTCAATGTAGTCACGCAGCGCAAGCCTTTTCTCCTGCACTCGCTGGATAAGCTCCGGGGTGCCGCCGCGTGAGCCTGTCTTACCGACTTGCACATCAGCCCACACCACGACAAGTGCCTTACCCTCGACAGGTGTTCCCACCTTGTGCGAGAAGGCCGCTCTCTTGGCCTCAGCGTACAGCGTGGGTAGGTCTACCTCGGCCAGCTCTGGTGTCTCATCAGCCACAGGCGTGGCACTGACGCGATAAGAATACTTAGGCTGCCCGTTGGGTCCGTCGTAGATACTAAAGCGCTCAGTGAGCTTGTGGGTGTCTCGGGAGATGCCTCTAGCTGCTAGCGCCTCATCGATCTGCTCGATGTTCTGAGGCACAGAGGACTCGATACTGACCTCCGTCTGTGCAATGGGCAAGTAACCACCGTTCTCACGCGCTTCATTACGTGCGTCATTGATTGTGGTCTTGCCCACCCCCAGCCGGTCAGCAGCGTCTCGGCTGGACAAGCCAGCTACGGAGTCAAGATCAGCTTGCGTAAGTGCTCGCTGTGTCATGTAGTTCTACCTTTCTTAGGCCAACCGATTAGTACGGTTGGTAGGTGCCTGAGCTTTTCTGTGGCGTACACAATGACGTGACGCACAGCGTCGTTGGCGTGGCGATTTGACTTGGAGTACCAGCCGAACCGCTTCAGCGCGTCAGGTCGCCCATTCTTAGGCTGCGGAACCAGCGTCTTGGCTTGAGCCGGTAGCTGCCACACAATCTCTACGTCGTGGATATTGTTGGTGATGTCTCGTGTGATGTATTTTGCACTGAAGTCTGGGTTGATGATTCCAGGTCGCTTGTCGAACTGCTCGACCACGAGGACCACTGTGAATCCCTTAGCCTGCCAGGTGTGGACGAGGGCGTGAATGTCCCTCCACACCGTGTCTTGGTCGCCCCACTGATAGTGCTCCAGGTACTCGACAGTCGTTTCAGTGAGTCCAAACACAGCCACGCCAGTCGTTCCACCAGGGTCGACCCCAATGACAACGATAGGAAGTTCCGGTGCTTCATACTTGGTGAGCAAGCTCCCACACCACCTGACCATCCGGTAGGGGCCAAGGCCATGTCTCACGACCGGCCTCAAGGTCAATTTCGTACTGGTCGATCTTGCCTGTGAGCTTGCGAATGTACCCCGGAGTGCATGTCCAGCAACCAGCATTGTCAGGTCTGATACCTGTAAAGATATATACCTGCACCAATTCGATCTGCTCAGGGGTAAAGGTCAGTCCGAAGACATACTCTACCTCTTCGTATGATCTAAAATACTTCGTGTGGAACTTACCCTCGTCTGGGGCCTGAGCCGTCAAAGTTGTCAACAGTCTTTCCTCTCTTAGAAGTCTTCCTATATCGTACCATGTTAGCCGCGTGCTCCGCTTGTGCCTTAGGGTCTTTCCAAGAGTACATGTTGTCCCTTCTCTGAGCTGGCTTGTTAAAGTGCCGCCGAGTATCTCGAACGGTTCCCGTGTTGATGCCAAGCAGCTCAGCAATCTCAGGGTCGAGCTTGCCCTCCTGGTAGTACGGCCCCACCAGTTCCCAGCGCGCCTGCCACACGTCTTCCACGTAGTCTGCGAGTACCGGCCAGTGAGGGGCGGGCAACTGCTCTGTGCAGTCAGCACAGACGTCGCCCGCCCCCTCAAATTTGATGCCGCATCGCCAGCAAGTCTGCATCAGATGCCCTCCCAGGTCGGTCCCATCGTGAACTCGGTGTCGAACGGCACGACATCACCGAAGATTGCCTTGCCGCTAGCTTCCATTTCTTTCTGAATCCGCTTACCGATTTCCTCGGCGTGCTTCTTGGGCACGTCGGTGAGAATAGCATCGTGAATCAGTGCGATGATCTTGCCGTCGTAGTCACCGATCCACTCGTGGACCTTAATAGCTGCGTTCACACACAGGTCGCTCGCTGTGCTCTGGGGCAGGAAGGCAAGGCCGGAGTTGATGACGTTCTGGCGGTTACGTCCGGTGACCACCTCGGCCTGGTAGTACCGACCGAAGGGAGTGACCAGGGTTTCCGTCTCACTCATCGCCATGCCCTCCACCCACATGCGCCAGTCGTAGAACTCAGGTGCGTTGCGGAAGTAGTTCGTGATGATGGCTTGCGCCTCACGCTCTGACATTCCGAGCGACTTAGCAATCGCCTTGGCCTTGCGTCCATAGGACAGACCATAGATGACAGCCTTGAGGTTGGCACGCAGGTTCTTACGAAGGCCCGGGTCCATGCCCTCCAGGTCAAGCTTGGGGTAGGCAATGGGCATCAGCGAGTCGAAGAAGTCCGGCATACCAGGCTGGAACAGTGAAATGAGGTACGCATCATTAGATAGACACGCCATCACACGCAGCTCAGCCTGCGAGTAGTCACACTCTACGAGGATGCGATCTTCAGCCGATGCCACAAAGATGCGGCGAAGGCTGAACTCTCGCTCGTCGTACTTGCCATCCCTCTTCTGCGGATCACGCGGGATATTCTGCACGTTCGGGTCAGCCGATGAGAGCCGACCGGTGTTAGTGCCCGTGACCTTGAACGTAGAGTAGACCTTGTTCCCCGGCTGCATTCGCTTGCGGATACCCTCGACATAGGTACCCTTGAGCTTGTTGAACCCGCGAGCCTCCAGCAGGTGCTCGATGAACTGACGCACAACCTCGGGCATATCGGCGTCGTCTGCGATGGCGTCGAGTAGCTTCTCTTCCGCTGTGCTCTTCATTGGGTAGCCCTGTTCGAGCATCCACTTTTTCACCTGCGGAGGTGAGTTGGGGTTGAAGTCCGGCTTGCCCGTAAGGCGTGCCAGCTCAGCTAGCTCGGCATCGTAAAGGCCATTAACCTTGCCACTAAGCCAGCTAATGTATGCTGTGTCAACCGTTAGCCCGTTGTTCTCTACGTCCTGGAGGAAGTTGCCGTAGCGGTACTCCATCTTGGCGAGCCTAGCCAAGCGCTCGTCATTCTTAAGCGCTGGGGTTAGGTACTCGAAGAGTCGCCACGTCCAGATAACGTCCCACCCGTTGTAGGGGTAGAGAATGTCCTTAGGAATCGCCTCGAAGCCTACCATGATCTTGGCTGCCTTCTTGATGAAGGTGTCCCACACATCGTCAGGGTAGTAGATGTCCTGCGGTCGATCCTTGTACGCTCCACGCACGTAGTCCTTGGTGCCTGCATCCCAATCGGGGGCACCGAGGTACTTCTGTGCGAGGGCCTTTAGGCCGTGCTCCTTAGCTCCCGGGTTGATTGCGTGGTGCATGAGCATGGTGTCACAGTGCCCATAGATTTTCTCACCGAAGTGCGCACTGAGAGTTCTAAAATCGAACTTCATGTTGTGCGCGATGAGTTTCTTAGTACGCAGCAGCCGCAGAATCTGCTCCCGAGTGCGTGGCTTGGTCAGTGCCTCTTGAGTGTAGACATAGGCCGTGTCGCTACCATCATAGATAGCCACAGAAAGTAGCCACGTCTGCTCAGGCGTCATCGTCTTGATGTCGCCACCCGTCTCGATGTCAACCACGAGCACAGGGGCGAGACGGTTCTCCTCGGAGATGGAAAGGCGGTCCACGATCTTGATGGCCGGGTCTTCCCACACCTTGGGAGTCAGTAGCTGGTTGAGTGCTGCCGTCAGCTCAGTGATAGCAGCAGGGTTCGAGAGGATCTGCTTCTGGCTCAGCGTCTTGACGTGGTGAGCTGCCTTGGGGCCGTCGATGTTCCCCAGCATGAGAGTCGGGATTGTCCGGTCCAGCAGCTCAGTCCACAGGTAAACGTCATCCACCTGAGGAAACTGCTTGAGCACACCGGCAAAGATTTCCTGCACTGGTGGGAGGAACTTGCTGTCGACGTGGATTGCGATTGCTGTCATCGTCGTGCCCTCCTGATAGTTGATTCGCTAAGCCCGGTGAGCATAGCGATTGTGATGACAGAAGTGCCTCCACCTGTCATCTCTTTGATCCAGTGTCTGTTTGCCTTACCAGACGCTCGCATGTACTTCAGCATACTCAGGTGAGCCGGGTTCAAATGCCCCCGACTCACCGGAGTGCTCTGCTGTGCGATTGCTTTCTCGACACGGTACATAGATACGCCGATGATACTCGACATAGCACTCAGACTCAACACCTGGTAGGAGTTGAGGTCACGAGCAGCCGCGTCCTCTACTTCCTTGGCGAAGTTTCGGGTCGGGCTGTAGTAGATGTCCTGCGCCTTGCTCATCAAGGCAGTCATTTTGTCTGTCTCAAGCAATGGAGTAACTCTTCCTTCCCCGGCTGTCCTCTACTTCGTCAAGGCTGCCCATCTCGACCAACGTGCGAAGCATCTCCACGAAGTCTCCCTTGCGGAAGCCCTGTGCGGTAGACCACTTGAGTAGCTGCGCGTAGGTGAGCAGTCCACCCTTTTCCAGAATGTACTTCTCGATGTTCTGTAGGTCACGGGCAGCGGCAGACTCAGCCACGCCCTCGACAACCACGATCAGGTCCTCCAGCCACTGAAGGCTGAAGTAGATCGCATTGAGAACGTCTGTCATGTTAGCCATGATTCGCTTCTCCATCATGGCAAACATGATGGCTGCTTTCATCGTGGCAAACGCCATGCGCTGCACGCTAGGCTTCAGCAGCTCAGCACGCGGGTGGTCAGCCACGTATTCTTCCATGTCGATGGCGAACTTGTTCCAACGTACCCATGCATCGTCCTCGAAGAAGATCGGCATAGGCTCAGCGCGGTCAGGTACCGTCTTCTGCCAGAAGTTACGGACGTCGATGAGCTGCTTGACAATCGCCAACTTCTCGCGGTCCACGGTGCCCTTGATGAGGTTGCCCTGCTGCAAGAACTTCTGCTCCCTCGTGCGGGGCGGTGCCTCTCCTCGGAAGAAGATGTTACGTGGTCCCCAACCAGATGCGAAGTCTGAAATCTCAAGTTCATCCTGGATCTGTGACCGAATACCCATGAGATATGCCACGAAGTTCACCGGGGTGTCCTCTGTGCTCTTGGCCTGACGCAACCGGCCTCGTGCCCACCCGTCGTACAGCTCGTTCAGTGTCTCAAAGAAGCCAGCCAGGTAAGGTTTGTTCTTAATGTCACGAATTAGAGTCTGCGTCTCATCGCGGTCGTACAAAGATGACTGGTTGCCACGCTCAGAGAGTGCATCAAGCAAAGACTCAGGAGTGGTGTCGGAAGTCAAGATGTACTTCCAGTCACCCACCTGCACAGAGCGCATGATGTCTTTCATCAGCTTGCGCGTCGTGCTCTTGCGTGTGTCGGTTGTCTCACCCATGACCACCATGAACATACCCAAGCGCATCGGCCCGAACTTGGGCAATGCGATACCGTACTCACCCAGGATGCAGCCCATGATGGCGAACGCTGAGGAGATGTGGTAGGCAGCGGGAGCGTCCGTCTTGGACTCACCCCACCGAGCGTAGACATCGACAAATGTCTCCGTCAACTGCTCGCGCTCCTCCTGCGTCAACAGGGTCAGCTCCATCTGTGCGATGGCAGCAGCATCGTTGGCGACCTTGGGTGTCACCTCGTCTGGTGCGGCACGCTCAAGGCGTGTACGAGGACGGTTAGCAGGGTCTGCTCCTGCCCGCTTGACCTCAGTCCACAGGTCTTCCTCGGGTCGGTTGTCTCGACGGTATTTATTGCACTCAGCGTACCAAGCTACCGCAAAGACCTCCTCAGCCGTGAACCCAGCTCGAAACATCTCAGACTCGAACAGGTAGAGCGAGTCTGACCAGTCCCCGTGGGGCTTGTCCTTGTACAGACTCATCAGGATTGGGTCGTGGGCCATACGCCGCAGCACATCGCTCTGCTTAGGCAGCTCGTCGCCTGTAGGCATAGCCTGGTCACCGGCAACCACCTTGTCGGGAATGTCTGCCTCGTTGTAGACCTCATGGAAGTCGTCCAGCGAGTAGACAGTGCCCGTGGTGTCCTCGGCGTAGACCGGGTAAGGCGGCTCGTGCTTGGTGTTTACGCTACCAGGCACACGCAGCAGCTTGGTCAGCATCCACCCAGAGGGGTCAGTGCCAGCCTGCTCGCCATTGATCTTCTGAGCGTGGGTCAGTGCGATGACCCGAGCGACAGAGCTGACCTCTTCAGGGCTGTACTCCTGGTCAAGGAACCAGTAGCTGTGCGTCTTGTCTTCCGACGTGCGGATAGACAAAGAGGGCTTCACAAGGAAGCCCTCAGGGTCGAACAGGTCAGTGTCTGAATAGACTACAGGTGTTGCCTTGACAACTTCACTCTTACGTCGGGGTACTGAGTAGAGCATTGGACTGAAGTACAGGTCTTCGTCGCTGCGCACACTGCAATACTTGACGATCTGATTCAGGTTGTCAGGGTACTTGTACGGCTTGTGTTGGGTTAGCTCTCGGTCGCTGTCGAGCGTAGAGATGAAGAGAAACCCTTCGGCAGAGCCGAAGATGGCTTCAAAGAATTCACGAGTTTCCAACTGATGGTGCCTCCTGTATCATATCGCATTGAACATTGGTGTCATATATGGTCGGCTACCTGGGACTCGAACCCAGAGCATACGGACGTTTGAAATCCGGTGGTCTGCCATTGCCTAATAGCCGGGAGTGGGCTGAGTAGGAATCGAACCTACGCTCCCGCAATGCTGTGCCACGTTAGCGATGCATTGCTTTGGCCTGGGCGTCCCCAGGCAGCCGACCAGCGGCCAGCCCATGTGTGCGTTACAGTCGCACCCCTGTTGTTGCTTAGAGGAAGATACTAGAGTCCGTAGCGGCCTCTCGCTCCTCGTCACTCAGCAGGTCATCGATCTTGTCCTCGTCGTACGCGAACACGGTCTTGACGTTGTTGCGAATGCCGGTGATGTCGTTGTCGTCATCATCGACAGTCTCGTAAGGCTCCTGAATGATCTTCAGGTTGACCTTCTCACCCACGAACTCGTCCGGGTCCGGGAACTCGAACTCGCCAGCAGGCGTGTCCTTCTTCGGGTAAGGCATGTCCAGCGCCTTCAGCAACGCAATGAGGCTGAACAGGGCGTTGGCCTTGAGCACGTACCACGCACGGAAGGTGCGCTTGGGGCCGACCGCCTCCGGGCCGGAGAGAATCTTGTAGTCGAGAACGTACATGTCGTTCCCGGCCTTGGACTTCGCCATCTTTGCCTCGTAGACGACGGCACCGTAGATGCCCTCAGCGACAGGCTTGATGGTGCTGCTCTGTGCGTCCTTGATTTCATCGGCGGTGAGGTTGAGCTTGATACCCATGTGTTATGTATTCCTTTTTGTTGTGATTGATCTAGTTGTGTAGCTGGTTGTTACTGGTTGATGCGCCCAAAGATGGTCTTCATGTCAGGGTTGAGGAACTTGCCGTCAAGCTTGTCCGCGTACCGCTGACCAGAAATCATCTTCTCGCTCACCGTGAAGTCCACGACTCGCGCCGTCTCCTTCTTGCCCTCGTCATTCTTGACGGTCGTCACACTGAAGTGACCGATGATGTCAGGGACAGACGGGAACGTGAACTTAGACTTACCACCGAGGAGCACAGTCGTGGTGACTGCGCCGGTCAGCTCGTCCTTGTCGTCCTCCTGGTGCGCGACAAAGATCGTGAGGAACGGTGCCATGTGCAGGTAGTCTGCCATCTTGGTCGTCCACGTCTTGATCGCAGCCCACTTGTAGAAGCCGTCGCGCTTGCCATTGACGACACCCTTGGGGTCCTTGTCAAAGACTTCGAGCTGTCGCTCCTGTGCCTTGTCGAGCGTGTCGATGATGACCACCTGGTAAGGCAGTCCCGACTCAGGCTCAACGAGCTTGTTGTTCAGCAGAGCCTCGACAACACGAGTGAACTCTGCGGCAGTGCCCGCCTCGATCACATCGATGCTGGGGTACCATGCCGACACAGAGGACGAACCGCCCTCCACGTCAATCAAGAGTACCCTATCGTACTGGTCTACGTCAACAATGCTCGCGGCGAACACCGTCTTGCCCTTCTTGGGCGGTCCGTAGATGAGGATGCTCTTAGGAGCACCCATCGCTGCGGCCTTCTTGATACCGAACTCTGGGAGTGCTACTCCTGCGTTGTCAGCCAATTCTTCTCCTCGTAGTCTGCGTAGTCACTGATGAAGTATTCAATATCATCGTCTAGTGCCGTGATAGTAATCCCGTCATCAACAAGTAAATCGTTGATCGCACCAGTAAAACGGTCGAGCGCATAAGCCAGCGCTACTGGGTTAAGTTCTGTCATTACTCCTCCTTACCAGCTATCCATCTTGCACTGATAGCAGTCGTCATCCGATGGTAGCCGGTCGGTTTCCCATCCATCCTCCTGGACGATGGCATAGATAGCCCCCGCTCGTGCGAACGCAGCCTCTGCCATCTCCCTGTTGTACGCCTCGGTGTAAACCCAGATGTTGTTTGGGTCCCCGTCGTCACGAGGAATCAGTACAATCGATACCGAGTCTACACGCATCCCAGCGTCCTCGCAACCCTTGCCATAAATCTGGCCCTGGTAACGATACTGAGTCTTCATGCCCTTGACTCGGTACTCCTGGATCTTCTTCTTGCCGACGATCTTCCAGTCGACAACAGTGCCCTCCTCCTCAGGAGTGCCCGGGTTATCCAGCAAGTACATATCTGTCGTGCCCTTGACAGGTCCGTAGCCAGGTACCTCACCCGTGTACAGCTTCAACTCATGCTGTGCGTCCCCAAAGACCTGCGTCTCCAGGTAAGCGTGTACGGCTGTACCCATCCAAGGGTAAAGGCTGAAGTCTTGCTCCACCTTTACGCCCGCCAGCTCGCGGCCTAGACACCGAGCACAGGGGTTCCCAAGGGAGGAGGGACCGACCTTGACCTGCTTGTCTCGTTCGGTCGGCTTGGTAATCTCTGCTATCAGCCGCCGCTTTAGGTCAGCCGCCATTGATGGTGTCCGCCACGTCCTGTGCCCACTCCTTGTTCGGGGCACCGAGTGCATACTCAAGGTCAGCCAGGGAGATAGCAGCGTCCCCACTGAGGGTGTCCCAAGTGATCGGCAGGTTCAGCAACCAATCGTTGTTGTAAATGCCCACCATGACCGATGCCACGTGCTCTGCGGTTGCGTTGTTGCTCATTACTTCTCCTCGCTCTTGATGAACAGAATGAGGGAAACGATGCTGAGAATGAAAGTCACTCCCGCTGCCGCAACCGCCACCTGATAGTCTTCCTTGTTCCGCACACGGCGGGTGATGTTGAATGCCATTAGTCTTCCTCCTCGATTTCAGTGTCTTCGATGTACTCTTCGGTCAGCCAGAAGTCTTCCCAGTCGTGCTCAGTGGCTTCGCCGTAGGGGTCTTCCTCGACCAGTGCCTCAAGGTATTCTTGCTCAGACAAACTCTTCATCTCCGTTCTCGAACCACTCGCGGTAGTCATCTCCCAGTCCCCATGAGGACTGATCCAGCATCTTAGCAAGCTCGCTGGGCTTGACACCTTCGTCCTGTGCGATCATGTCCAAGTCCTGAAACATGCGGTCAAAGACAATGCTTACATGTGTCTCAACTTCATCCCGAGTGAGTGCCATTACTGCTCCTTAGGGAAGTTGATAGTGAATTTGGTCATCAGTGTTTCGGCAACCTCGATGTTATCAGTTTCGTTGAGGTCATCCAGCACTGTAGTCAGCTCCGCTCGAAGCTTGAAGAACTCTTGTGCGAGTCGTGCATCCATTACTCATCACCCGCCAGTTCCACCTTGACCGTGGTCTTGGTGTTGGGCTTCTGGAAGCGAGCGTACTCCTCGTCGGTGAGTACGTCCTTGGCCCGAGCGGAGGTCAGGACCTTTTTCGTCTCGGCGTGCTGCTCCCACAGGTCAGGGGCATTCTTCTTGCCGTACGCCTCGTTGAATGCCTTGCCCGTGAACACGGTGACAAGCTGGAAGCCGTTATCCGCGTCACCCAGCACCGCAGGCTCAGTCGTCTCGCCCACCAGCTCAGCCAACTTGGCCTTGAGGTTGTCGATAGCCTCGATGCGCTCTGCAACCTCAGCCTGGAGTCCCACGATCTGTCGTGCGATCTTGGCCTTGCGCTGCTCGTCAGTCAGTTCAGTCATTCTGTTCTCCTCCGTTCAGCCAAGCGTTGAACTCGCTCAGCGTGCTTACTTCCCGAGCCGACTCAGGCTCCGGGTCTACCCAGTTGTCTCTCGTAGTGTACACGATCTGGTCGTTGATAAGAACATCAAACGCCACTCGCTCGTAGGAACAGGTCACGCAGTACCCGTCATCCCAATGTGCCTCGATGATGTACACCTTACCGCCATCCACGTGCGCTCGGGCACGTACACGGTCGGCCAAGTCACCGATGACCTCGGTCTTGATGTCACCGTAGCCCGCGATGGTACCGCTACTCCACGGGTCATCGTCGTAGCCATCAACGTAGTAGCCGGGGCTATAGTCGTTGCTTACCTCAACGTAGTTTGTCTCAGTCATGTGTCCTCCTTAGTGGTTGTCCAGCATCTCAGCCAGGTTAGCCTCGATTTCATCCAGTCGCTCAAGTTGATCGACCATCACGGTGTCAACAGCATACACGTACCAGCTATTGATCGGTTCAGTCTGGCCCGGTCGGTCCAGTCGCATCTTGCACTGCGTGTTCAGCAGTGCGTTGGGGTGCTTGCCCAGCCAGAACTCATTGTGACACTTGTGCTGGAGTCCGTCAGTGCCCTCAGCAATGGCAGCGATGCCAGCCACGAGCACACGGTACTCAGTACCCAGCGTCTCGATCAGCTCGTCACGCTTGGCAGGCTTCGTCTCACCGAAGAATGCCTCAGCCTTGATGCCCTTCTTCGTGAGCTGTGCGACCACGACGGGCACCAGCTTAGCAGACGGGGTGTAGACCACAAGAGTCTCGTCACCGATCTGCTCCAGCACCTCAAGCAGAGCGTCAATGCCAGCGCTCTTAGCGTTCTCCTTGAATGTGACCTCACCCTCGATGACCGTAGGCACAGCCAGGCAGACCTGGATCTGTCGGAGCTGCTTGACCAGGGGGTTCGAGGTCGGGATGAAGTTGGTATCACCCGTGTCGTCATCGTCAACCCAAGCCAGCGAGTCGCGGGTGAACTGATCGTACAGCTTGCGCTGCGCAGCAGTCAACTCAATCTCGACAGGAATCTCAGGCAGTCGGTCAGGCATGTCGTCACGGTGGTCGGCACGCAGTCGACGGCTGAACATAGGAATGTCGGCGACGACGCCACCGGGCACCAGCTCACGCACGAGGTCGATGACGGCACCGTTACGACGGGTGCGCCAGAAGTCCTCGATCCAGCGGTGGTACGAGCGGTAACGCTCAGGCCACAGCCAGTTCAGCGTCGAGAAGATGCCGTCAGGCTTGTTAGCTGCGGGCGTACCCGAGAGGGCCAGCTTGTACTCCGAGTGGAACTCACGCATGCGGTCAGACTGAAGGCTGCGTCCGTAGTTCGCCATCTTATGCGTCTCGTCAGCGATGATGAGGTCAGCGTTCTGTCCGGTGAGCACACCGGAGCGCATCAGCTCCCAGCCTATCACGTAGAAGCCACGCTCGCCGGAGCGCAGACGCATGAAGCTGGCAACCTCACCCTTGTTGTTGGTCAGTCGGTAGAAGGGCATCCCAGGAATCTGTGCGGCAACCGTCTTCTCCCACGACTTGCGGGTGTTGAGCGGGAGGACCACGATCACTTGCTCTGCCTTGATACGACGCGCGTACTCAACAGCAGCCAGGGTCTTGCCCAGGCCCATTTCCCATGCGAAGAACGCAGACTTGTCGGGGTGCTCAACAGCAGCCGTAACGTCCGCATCCTGCCAGTCATAGAGTTCAAATCGCTTAGTCATGCCACCTCTTTCGTGTTTTAATGCGGGAAATAGTTGAGTCGTTGACTCCAAACTCTCGCGCTAGTGTTATTTGCTTAGCACCTGCGTTCAGCCTAGCGCGTATTTCCTCAACTTGCAAGGCAGTGAGCTTACTATTTCCGCCTTTTTCGCCGTGTAATTTTGCTTGCCTCCCGCGCTTAATCATGTCAGCGGTGTTTTCTTTGTTCGTACCTGCGTACAGATGATCGGGGTTGCCGCACCTGCGGTTGTCGCACGTATGGCAAGCAATTCTACCTTCTGGGATTTCACCCAGCATTACTCGGTGAACCAGCTTGCGCTCACCCAGAGCAGAAAACCACCCATACCCGTAGCCGTTGATAGGCCCGAGCCAGTTCCAGCAGCCACTATCATCGACAGCAAAACCATAGTAATCAAGCTGCTCTTGTATTGTGAACTGTTTGCCGCGCCCACCTCGATTGGGCATGGGTGGTCCTCCTTGTTAGTAGTACGTCGGTGGCTGAGTGCCTACGACTAGTGTACCTTCTGAATCGGTGCTGCGGGACAAAAGCTGCTGAATTATCAGCAAGCTATCAGCAATGGATTGAAGAGCCTTGGTTTGTTTCTGTTCTGCTGTCTCCAACATCACATCGTCCGGCCCCATGTACCAGACAGGGTTAAGTCCTTCAGTGTAGGGCATCAGCGTGATCCCTTCGGCTCGATGGACCGCCAGATTGCAGTTTGAATGTCTCGCCCGTCCAGCAGGCTGAACATGTATCCCTGGTATTTGGGTTCTACGTACGCCTTCACCAGCCGTGCGAACAAAGCGCGGTCCACGACATCTTCATCGCCATCAATATCTTCGTACTGCTCAAGGATAGAGATGTAGCAGCCGTCAATCTCTCGCATCTCCAGAGCATACTCACGGTTCAGGTCGTTAGCAACACCCTCGGCCCACGAGTACAGCTCATCGGGCAGCTTGGACAGCATCTCCAGGTACTCGTTACGCCCTGTGCTAAGCACACGCCAGACAGACTTGCGGCTAAGCCCAGTGAAGATACGGTGCAGCTCGATGTAGTCCATCTGCTTGACCTTGACGGCAGTGAAAGGATCAAGCCAGCACACCCAGCCCTCGGCGTTCTTGCGTTTGGTGTCTGCCCACGCCTCACGCAAGGTCTGATGTGCTTTGACCGGACCCTCGCTCGGCGGGATGAAGTTACCGAGTTCGATGTTCACGGCTCCTAGCAGCGCCAGGTAATCCTCAGTTCCGTAGTCCACGACGATGCGGTTCTCCGGGTAGATGATTTCCACTAGCGGGGTGTAGCCGTCCTCCACCAGGTCCACCAAGGTATCAAACAACTCGGTGTTAGCATGGTTGGTCAACCAATCGCTAGCGTGCTGGGCCTGGTCGGAAGCAAAGCTGCCGCGTGTAGCGACCTCGAACATTCCACTGTACTCGTTGTAGTAGACAATGCCAAGCGAGCCATCATACTTGTTGTCCACCCAGTACAGCATGGCATCCATGTCGATGCTGGGGGCCTCCTTCTGCCCGTAGTTGAAGAACTTAGCAAACGGCCTGGCGATAACCTCGTTTGTCGCAAGGTCAACGATCAAACCACGTGCCTGCAACGTCTCGGGCGTCCAAATGCTGTTGATCGCAGTGATGTCAGTGTAGTTGAAGATCGCCAGGTTCGGGTAGTGCGGGTGCTCTCGCATAGTGACCTCTTTACGGGCCACGTGATCGAGCAGTGCCGTCCAGTCGAGAATTTCAGTTACTAGTGTCATTACGCCTCCTTTTTAAGCTCAAAAAATAAATCCTGATTTTTCCCGCATGGGCTTTTAAGCCCTAGAAGTTGCCGTCTGCGCACTGAAGTACTTTCAGCCCCTTGGCCCTCCACATGTCAACCACGCGGTTTCGGTCATCCAGGATGAAGTCTACATTGTACTTACCAGCAATGTGCTCCTCGAACAACTCGTTTTTGACCACATCGTCCTTGCGCTTGTCACCTTCGGGCCGCATGTACAGCTCATCGTAGTTAACGAAGTTCGCCGCTAGCCACTCCTCAGTTTCCACGCGGTAGCCACCATCACGGCCCGACATGATAACCACACTAACATACGGCTCTTTCATAAGCGTGTAGGCATCTGCAATATCAGCAATCACATCATCCAGCGTATCCGTGTGGTACAGGGTTGGGTCGTAAGGACTGCGGCCCTGCATGTGCGCCAAGGTGCCGTCGATGTCAACCAGAATGGCGTGCGGCAAGCCCTCGACTTCTTTGTAAGGTGCAAACTTGACAGCAGCACCCTCGTCGAGCACAGGGGGCTCAGGAAGCTGGCCCTTCCTCACGAAACGGTCGAAGAAGCTCTTGATGACCTCTTCACCCACAGAGTCATCGAACCGGCCCGAGTCACGCGCCACAGCCGTCTCGTAGTCGATTTCGAAGTCCATGAAGCTGGCGAATGCGTTCTGCTCAGCCGCGAGCTTCAGCCACTCCTTCACGAAGCGTGCCGTCAGGTTGGTGTCGTCCACGATCACCGAGATGTCGTTGCGCAGCAGCTCCTTGACACGGCTGTGCTGGATCTTAGTGACCAGCGGCTCGTTCTGCCCGTGCCTGACGCTCAGCTCCTTGCGCAGTTCGTCGCGGTTGACCCGCACGAAGTTGTAGTCCTTGGCGTACTGCTTGGCCCAAGTGGTCTTGCCACTGGCCGGAACCCCACGGGTCAGGATCAGTTCAGTCATACTATCGTCTCCTCCGTTGTCGTTGTCGTCTTGATAATCACAATAGCACGATCGGTCCACCGATAGCCATAGATTCCCTCGAAAAGCCGACCAAAAACATATTCAGTGGTCTTCCCCAGACGCTCTTGATACAAATTCTTGTAGCTCTTAATAGCAACAAGATCGAAGTCAGGCAACTCTCGGGGGTTGTTGTAACGCTTCTCTGGCTCGCTCCAATTTCCGTCTTTGTCAAGCCAGGAGTAGTCATGCTGAACCGCAATTTTTCGTGTAACTTCAATCATTCCACTCCTCCTTGATTCGCTTGATGTAGTCTTCGGTGAGCTGGTGGCGACGGGGGTAATCCGCCTCAGGCCATCTGTTGACGAGCCTACCATCTTTCAGGAGAGCTGCGCTCCACCCATCGTAGATGTACGGATCTTCAAATAGGCACTCCACGTCAGACATGGCCCACTCTTCGTACTCGGTCATATTGTCCTCCAAAGTCTCTCGTAAATACCGATAGCCCGAGTCTAGTGGACTCGGGCTATCAGGTCAAGCTATTTGTGTGAACTTAGTCGTGCTCGTAGAACTCCACGCTGAAACCATCCGTGGTCGCCGTGACCTGCGCGGGATCACCGAAGTTCTCTCGCAGAACATCCTCGTAGCGATCAAGGTTCGGCTTGGCGGCGTTGAATGCCTTTGCTTGCTCCAAGGTAGCGGTTTCAGGCCGGTAAGGATACTCACCCTTAGCGTTTTCGTAGCCAAGGTACCAGCCGCTAACGAACCCGTCCTCGTAATCACCAGCATTGTCCTCACCAACAAACTTCACATCCAGCTCTTGCGCGCCGAACTCACATGCGTCACCGTCGTTGAAATACGGGGTGAACTGCTCCCAGCGAACCGCCTCTACGCCCTCGATAGCGAGCACAGCGTCAATTTCAGCCAGGAACTCAGCAGCGGTGCCCTGCTCGACACGCGAGCTGGTAAAGCGGCTCACGTCGCCGCTGATCGGTCGGTCGATGGTCAGGTTTTCGTTGCTCATTAGTTTCCTCCATTAGTAATTCGTGAGGGGTTGTATACGGGGACGGTCGCTTCCCTCAGCTCTTCACGACCGACAAACTTGTTCTTCTTGCCGCCCATCCAGACCTTGCACTCCATGCAAGAAACCCAGTCGTCGGGGCTAGGCAGAAAGCCTAGATCCTCTACGATGTGGTTCTCCGCGATGTCTCGCACCATGACCTTGACGGTTCGTTGCTTTTTCTCATCGTACACCTCAATGAAGTGTCCGAAAACCTCTTGGGCCATCCAAGGTCCCTTTGTGTGATGCAAAAACGAGCGGTGCCTCACGTCGCCCACGACACTCTTGAACTGATCGATCCACTCGTGGATCTTGATGTAGTCCGCAGGCTTGCCACCAAAGTGCCTGGCAGAAGCTTGGGCATGAATGTAGCTATTCGCCATTGGGGTCCTCTTCGTAGAAATAGAAGTCCTCATCGTGCAGAGCACAGCGGAGATTGAATTCGTTGCGCTCGGTCCACTTCTTGGTGACCTGAACCGGGTCTTGGCAGGTCGGGCACTCCATCAGGAACTTCTTAGCCTTCTTGGCTGCCGTCTCGTTCTCCATGTTGGGGACGCGGTACTTGGTCAGCGCCTTAGTCAACTCAGCAAGGCCATCCTTGTACAGCTCGGCAGTGCCTGTGGCAAGGGTGGTGACGGACCAGCCGATGGTCGGGGCTTCGTCCAGCTCAAGCCCGAAGCTCAGCCCCAGCTCCTTGAACTTCTTGTTGTGATAACGCCCGTTGTTAGACGTGTCCTTAATCCCCTGTGCGTGAGCCTTGGCGTGCGCCAGCTCGTGAAGCAGGGTGCCAAGGGTTGCCTCAGCACCCCGCTTCAGCGACTCACCAGAGAGCAGGACTTCGTGAGTCGCTGCTCCCTGGTCGTCAGTCGACTTCCAGGAGTTGGGGGCAAAGTGTCCATGCACCTGGCGCTTTTTAGTGTAGCCAGCAGCACCGAGGACCACGGTCACTTCCGGGATGCCAGTGTTCAGGCTACGCGCCTTTTCAATCAGTCCATCGATGGCCTGAAGAATGGGCAGGGTCACTGTGCTCATGTTTGCTCCTTAAGTCTTGGTCTTACTTCCGGTTTCGGTACAGGACAAAGCCTAGCACAATAATGAGGACTCCAAGGAAAATAAATCCACCAAGGGGTTCGCTACTGCCCGTGTACGCCAGGGATGAATTCAAACTGGGCTGCTCCGTAGGAAGGTCCGTGGTCGTAGAAGTGGCCTTTGACTCGGTGCTTGGTCCAGACTCGACGCTTGACCCCGACTGTGGTCCATCCGTAGAACTGGTCGGGGTCGACGGTGTAGGGTTGGGAGACGACGGATTCGTCGATGGGGGCGTCGTAGGTTCGGTCGGCGTAGACGTTGGGGTAGGCGTGCTTGGCGATGGGGTAACCTCCGGTTCTTCAGTCTTGGGCGGGCAATCGGGCGTGATGATCGTGTGATAGCGCATGTTCATGGTGCCGTCCTCATTCAGCGGCCATGACTCGTCACCACCGTTTAGCACACCCTTAGCGATCAGGGCCTCAGTGCGTGCATCCTTGGCATACAGGTCGCTCTGGTAGAACGTACCACACTTGGTAGCTGCGGCCTTCAGCGGGCCTACAACGTCCGTGCTGGTAGTCACGGTGTGGCTGACAATCTTCTGAGGGAACTTCGGCGCGTCGGGGGCTTTCTCCCAGATGACCAGGACGTACTCAGGAGCCGAAGAAACCGGTGGGGTTGCTGTTGGCGAACTTGCTGAGGTCGACGGGGCCACCGGCTCGGAAGAATCGGAGTTCGGCTCCGACGTAGGTCCAGAAGCCGTAAGCTCGGTGAGCTGGGGACTCTCGGCGGGCGATTCCTGCAAAGGTGTGCCCCCTGTACTCGTCTGGGCTGTTGGTAAGTTCCCACCATCCGTCAATGCCTCTCCAGGACTGTCGAGTGACGTCTGTAGCGAGTCGTCCGTCGTCTTTGTAGATGATTGGGTATTCGTGCTTTCCGATGATCCCTCTCCTGTCTGTGCGTATGCGAGTGTCGGCGCTCCGAAGAGCGTGATCGCAACCAACAGGGCAACGATCCATTTCAGCTTGTTCATCAGTCCTCCAGTTTCTTAGGCGGGTACGTGCCGGTGAACGCCTTCAGGTAGTCCTGCTTTTTCTGCTTAGCCAACTCGCGGTTGAATCGTCGCATAACCTTGTTCGCTGCCTTGCGGATCGATTCGTTGTTGGCATATGCCAATACACCTTCCTCAGCGGGGTAATAGCTGTACAAATTGCCGCGCCAAATCTCCACCTTCAGTTTTTTGCCGAGGGAGCTTCCCGGGAAGAAATCATTGCTCCAGTCGTGCTGCCTGATTTTCCAGACATAGCCCGTAGGCAGCTCGGGCAGTCCGGTGCTTTCGTCAATGTTAGTCATTAGTCCTCCAGTTTCTTAGGCGGGTAGCTACCCGACAGGTTCTTTTTCGCTGCTGCAAATCTAGCGTAGTAATCCGCGTCGTGCAATTGCTTTTCGTTCTTGCGCAGTACCTTTTCGGCCAGCTCCCGAATAGCCTTTGGGTATGCCTCCGGCAGCAGCCGAATCAACTCGTATGCGACATTAGGGTCCCGCACAGCGAGGAAGTCATCCATCCAAGCAATGACCTTAGAGCCAATTCGTCGCTTTTTACGCAAGGAGACAGTGGCGGAAGGGCATTTATCGTAGTCTCCCCAATAAACAGTTACTTTCCAGAAATACCCCTCAGGAACTACAGGCATATTGGTTGTAACATCAATTTCAGTCATGCACCCTCCTTGGTCGTTAGTTGTTACTTGTGACTGCCAGGGACTCGAACCCCGGTGTATGCCGTTCAGCCTACCCTACTTGCTACTGCTTGCCAACCTCAAGGTCGAACTCCGGCAGAAGCGACTCGGGCTTGAGGATCACGCGAGTCTTGTACACGCTCACGTCGATGGCCTCTTCCTGAGTGATGGAAACCGAGTCCTGGTCCCCCATGATGAACACGTGCTTGCGGTACTCGTTGGGGGCGTATCGGCAGGTCAGGTCAAACTGACGCCCGTCGACCGTCTCAAAGGAGCAGCGGCCCTGTGCGTAGAATATGGTCTTACCCGTAATGCCACTGATACCGACGATGGTACGCTGAACCTCAAACTGCTCGGCAGCAGTCTTGATGTTGCGGTCCGCCGTGTCGGCGTCACTCGTACAGCCAGACAGCAGCAGCCCAGCAGCCATGATGAGTCCGATGCCAGCCATGATCTTCTTGTTCTTCATAGTGCCTCCTTGTAAGTTGTGATGTCTTGTTGTCTAGCAGCCTAGTAGATTACTCGTCTTCGGTGTGCGCTTCGCTCCAGAAATGTGGAGCAAAGATGTTCACGTATTCACTGACATGAATAATCTGAAGTGCTCCCGCATCCGTGACCTCCACTAAAGCAATGCGGTCCCAGTCGAAGCTGCCAACGACGTTATTTGCTTCGTAAACCTTGAGCTTAGCCATCGTTTTCCACAGCCTTACGCACAGCGGCAAGCTTGGTCTGGAGCAGGCTCACCAGAACGGGGTTAATCATGTCCACAACAGAGTCAGCCACCAGCGAGAGCGTCATGTTCCATTCGTCGTCACTCATCTTGCCGGTCACGTCCTCCACGTCGGAGCGAGGAACCGGCTGAACCAGGTTGCGAACCGCGTTGCCGCTTTCCTCAAATCGTGCCGCCAGCTCGGCCAGCACAACATGCTCCAGCTCACGGCCCGACAAGCCAGCGTAAGGGTCTTCGGCATCGTCCTCGTCATCGTCCTGCTCCTCGTCCTCCGGCTCGTCAATCGTCTTGACACCAACGGTGACCGGGGCAGTCAGCTCAGCAGTTTCGTACATGCCGACAACATGGGCCATGCCGTCAATCACGAGAGACATGCCACCGCTGGGAGCTTTGTAAACGCCCTGCAAAGTTCCCGCGACCTCGTGAGCTGCGCCCACGAAGAGGCGAATTCCATAGCCGTAGTGCTCCGTGCTCAGCTCGTCGATGTCAACGTACTGGCGTGCGACCTCGATGGTCACCAGCGACTTAGAAATCGGCAGTGCCTCCATCACATTGGTGAGAATGTACTCACGCTGCTCGTCATCCAGGATGCCATCCAGCTCGAAAGTACCACTCAGGTTGTATTCAGTCATGCGTAAAATCCTCCATCTACTCGGAACCCTCTGGGTCGGTTGTCATTACCATACACTACCTCGAAGCCATCTCCAAGGGTGTTGTCGTGTTCGCTGAACCAATCTTCAATCCGGCTCTTACGGTCCGGGTCTTTGGGTGGCTTGCGCTTGGGCTTCAGCGGTGCCAGTACGGCCTCCAGCTCGTCCATCAGTGTGTCTCCAGGTCATCCAGGCTGAATGCAGCAATTCGCTGCTTACCGTCCAGCACATCGGTGCCCTCTCGGAAGAAGTAATTAACCTCTGCCATACCGTCCTCGTAAGACTGTGCGATGGTGTAGACCCACGCATCGTGCTCGGGGTATACCGCAGACAGGTCGTTGTAGTCCACGCCCTTCACGGGCAGCACAAGGGCGGGCTTGCCATTAGGCTGCATGTAGAAGTGCGGAACCGAGACAGGGAGGAAGTACACGCGCAGCCCAGCAGTCTTAGGCTCGCCCTCGACAGCGGTGTAAATCTCTTCAGGGTCGTGGCTCTGGAGCAGGAACGGGCGGGGCAAGTACGGACCCTCGTTCAGCTCGTCAAACTCCTCTTGGCTAATCTGCGGCAGTTCCATTAGTCCTCCTTCACAGTGGCTGCGTCAAACAGCACCTTCACGTTGTCCATATCACTATTGATAATAAAGTCACCCTGGTGGTAGCCGCTCAAAGCATACCAGTCGCCATCTTTGTCCAACGCAAAGGTTACTTCTTCCTCATCAACGTAACACTTGATGACGGAACCAACCGTAGTCGGCAGCGGCGGGTCGGGCGTTTCAATCGTGATCTTCACGACAGGGCCGGGGTAAGCGGATCGAATACCGGCCTCTGCCGCTGCCTCTTGCTCAGTGCCATAGACAATGTAGTTGTCCACATCTGACGGATCGATAACCGTACCGATGTCGGACTTGTACAGCAGTGCATACTTGGTAATAGTGCTCATGTGATTACTCCTCGTCTAGAAAGCTCGTGAAGTCCGCCCTGGGGAACTTCGCTCGCAGGATTGTGAAAACTTCGGGGGTGACGGTAAGTGCCTCAGTGTCGTTACCGTGCTCAGTGGTGTTCGAACGCTCGACCACCTGGGAGTCTCCCAGGTCAAGCAGCCAGAACTCCCACTCACGCTTTCTGCTGTCAGTGACAATATACACGTCATCGACCTTGCGAATGCCGGTCGTTGCCAAACCGTTACCTCCGCCCGTGGTACCAGCTCCAAGCATGTCGCTCAGCGTCTTAGAGTCCTTGGTGCCAAGGCCCTCAATGTGGATACGACGCTTAGGCACGCCCAGGTCGAATGCGTTCTGCACAGCGGTCACCAGGTCCGCCTGTGCGGTGATCTTGTCCTCGTCGAACTGTTCTTGCAGTCGCGCCACTCGCGCCTTGTACTCGTCGCTCTGGGCTTGCACTTCGTGAAGTGCCAGTACCTGGCTGTTGTCAAGCTTAGTCATGTGTTCTCCTCAAAAGTCTTGTTTGCGATGTCGATTGCATCTTGTTGCCCTGACTCTAGCACAGCTTGCATAGCGAGCGCCAGCGCAAACCAGGGATGGGGCGACTTCTTGTTGAGAAGCCGCCCCATCCTTTGTGCTGTGTCAGTAAGTTGGGTACTCAATGATGAACTCGTCAGCGTATCGCACAAGGCCGTTGTACTCGTAGGTAGGGTGAGGTGCTTTGGGTCCATCAGCGTAGAGGTCACGCATATAGATGCCATCTGAGTAAGACTTGCCCGGGCTAACAACGATAATCCATTCAGTGCTCGCACTGCGCTTGTGGCGGTACCGCGTGCCCACGGGAGCGCCCTCTAGGGCCTCTACAAGGGTCTGTCGCGGCTCCTCGGGCTGGAACTCGTCGGCGGCATCGAACCTCCCGCTTTCCACCGTACCAATGATGGACTCAAGGACGAATGTAATATCAGAGTCTTCTGGATCAGCAGCCCAAATCTGGTGAATCTGGTCCAGGTATCCCTTAAGCTTGTCGGCGTCAATCAGCTTGGTCATTAGTCCTCCTCAGGATTGTACTTCACGGTGATGGTCCAGTCGTGGTCATCGAACCAGAAAGCGGCTTGTGCATAGTCATTGTCAGGGCTGGTGACCCAGCCAAGTCGCTTCTTGTACCAGCGCGTAGTCTCGTTATTCACCTGAATGACCGAGCCGATTGGGAGCGAGTCAAGCAGTCGGCTGTTCCCGGTGAGGGCCTCTTCCTGCTCAACCTTGATAGCAGCATAGTCCTCAATCACGCTGTCGATAGCATCGCGGATCGCCTTAGCATCTTCGATAGTAAACGACGCATAAACTACGCCACCGTAACTATCTCGCATCTCAAGAAAAAGATGGGGACCCGAGACATGCTCGGCATTACGCGAAACCAGCAAAGTCTTTTTTGAATAAGCCGCAGTGAACAGCCCCTTATTCCGATTCGCAGTATTGAATTTGCTCATCTTAGTTGTCCTCCTTCTTGAAAACGATACCCGACAGTCCAGCCGACGAGTACACGTAGCCTTCCGCCCACCTATTGGTCCCGCCAATGACTTTCACAAAGTCACCCTTCTCAGTCTTGAGGAACTCACGATAGTCACCTCCGGTATCGATAGAGACACGTGCGCCCAACGCAAGAGCATCCAGCTCTGCCGTGGTGAGCGCCTTGGGCTTGGCATCCTCGATGATCTGCTCGGCGTCGGCAATGACCTCTCCAATGGCGGCATGCAGTCGCTTGGCCTCAGCCAGCCCAATAGTCACTGTGCGAGAGTAATCGAACATGTAGAGAATCGTATCCTCCACCGAATTGTACTCTCCCCCTTCGTGGTTACGTCCCACAGTCAATTTGCCCTGGCTGGTTTCAATCTCATCTTTACGGCGGTTGGTGGCTTTAATTTCTCGGGTCATGTGTTTGTCCTCCTAAGTTAGTGAATTGCGTTCTGTGCGATGATCCAGATTACTAGACCAACACTAGGGATACCGACAAGCTTTGTCAATGCGCCTTGCAAAATTCTCCTATTCCGCTAGCGCTAGGGCATAGCTCAAGTACGGTGCTAGCCGTGCCGGAATATTCAGCACAGCCGTTTCCAGGCTAGTCTCAAGCTCGGCGGCTCGCGCAATCTCTGCGTCGTTGACTCCCATCGTGTTGCCTTTGTGCGCGATGTCACTCAGCTCACGTCCCAGGCCACGTAGCACTTCAGCCAAATCGATCAATTGCTGTGACTCGCCATCACGTAGCGGCTCAGTAGCGGTCATGCTGCCTCCTTAGCGTATTTGACAGCCTCGCCCCATGATGCGCCGTTATCTTGCATGGTCTGTGCCTTACCGAGCACCCAAACAGCGTCGTCGGTGATCCGAATACCCGGGTGCGGTGCGGCTCGGGTGGCGTAGTTCAGCTCGACTGCCGACACACCGTGCCCCCACAATTCTTCGTGCTCGGCTCCATCTTCACCCACAACTACAGGCCGCAAATCCACTCCCAGGTAGTTCACAACGTGTCCCACGATGCACAATGGGTTGCCCTGGCCGTCGGCATAATTGCATCCCACGGTGTCGGCATCCGGGTCAACGTAATCGGCACCCTTCTCCTCCACAGCCCGCTCAAGCAGTTCGATGGCCTTGTCGGCGTCAACAACAACAGTCGTCATTTCTTGTTCTCCAATTCACTAGGGTTGGTGCCGAACCGCCACTCGTAGCAGCTTGCACACCAAGTCTTTCCATTTTTCCCATAGAGCACTTGCTCTAGAATACTCCCACCACAAGCGTGGCAGTTGGTGCTATTGAGCTTAGCCACGCTTGCCTCCTTTTTGTTTATATGCCTTTGATTTTTCTTTGGCGCACTGTCTACATACCCGTTCATTGCCCCGGGTACGTTTTTGTATGCGTGTGTTCTCAGGGGTAAATGCATGATTGTTTTTGCAGTGCGTTTTCCGGCTCATGCGCTGTGTTCCATGGGCTACTGAATCCCGCTGATTATCACTAATCGTACCCCAGGCAAGATTCGATACCTCGTTGTTGGCTGCATTGCCGTCTAAGTGTCTGACTACGGGCAATCCATTTTGCTCTAGGAATGCGCGGGCCACCAACTTGTGAGCGGTGTAAGTTTTTCGTTTACCGTTTCGGTACAGCCCGACTCGTGCGTACTTCTGCCCTTGAGCAACGTACTGGCTAATTACACGGTGAGAGACAATCGAGTACACTTCTCCCGAGCTATTGATCCGGTAAAGACCCTCCCACTCAGGAACGTCTCGCCACTCGATCATATTGTCTCCTCTCATGTGGCCGGTATCTGGCCGACTAAGTGCGGCCAAGGCCCATCATACACAAGGCTCACACCTTACGCAAGCACACCCTCGAAGCTGAGTCGGTTCTGGTAGATGGCACTGTCTTTAGTGAAGACGGCTTGACGCACCCCGTAGCGGATTTGATCTGCCGGAACCTTGTAGTGCGTGATGCCATGGCCTCGCTCTTCGAGCTTAGCGCGGTTGTGGGGGTGGTCAAACCACGTCTTGAGCTGCTCAAGGGACCAGAACCCACAGCGCTCCACGGTGTCGACAATGCCGATGGCGGGCATAACGCCTGCCCACTCTTCGTCGGTGTACTCATCCTTAGCGAAATAATTCTCCCATTCCCTAAGGAATTGCTTGTCCTCGGTCGGCGGGCCTTGCATGATCGTCAAGTCGCCGTAAGGGTTGGGGTGTCGTCGCTCATACTCATGCGAGAGAATGCCCACACCACTGTTGATTAGCACATGCGCCCCGATGTAAGGGCCAGCGCCCGACTCTGTTTCCACTCTGTAAACGTCTACAAGCTCCACCCTGATACTCCGTTCTGTCTAGTTTTGTATGAGTGCCCCTGGCCGGAATCGAACCGGCCACTATGAACCATTGAGGCGGTACTGCTAGTTGTCCTTGTTGCTACCAAATAGCGGCACATCTCCGTACGTGGCTGCGTAAGCCCGCTTGAGGCCCGCCATTGCTTCGTCGGAGCTAACCCCGCTTGACTGATCCCAGTTATAGAGAATGTTCTCGACGTTCTGAATCAGTGTCTGTGCTCTAGGTGAGTTCAAGAGTTGACCTCCACGAAATCACTCAGCAAAAACTTGGCCGTGCCGACCCGTCGCTGAATCTTAGCCTTGGACGCTCCGGGCGTCTCAAGTGACTTGAGGACGACCGCGAGGTCATCCAGAACCGACTGCTGTGCCTTAGTAAGCTTTGCCATGTTGTATGTCTCCTTTGGTCGTTGGGTCAGTTGATCTTGGTATCGAACGTGTACGTACCACGCTCGGTGAACTGAACCACCGTGTGATTCTCCACATTGGAAAATTGCTCATTCAGCTTGTTTGCAAGTCGGGCAGCGTCCCCGTAGTATGCGGTAACCGCAAGCACGCCGTGCTCGCCCTCCAGAACAGCCCAGCGCGGCCTGATCGTGTGCTCTACCGTCTTGGGCTTGAGGTATTCGATGTGAGCCTCAGCCAGAAGCACAGCGGCTTCCAAAGCGCTGTCGGCGACGTCGGTGGTACCAACGATCATGCTCTGCCCGTGCCACCCCGTAGGAATGACGTCGTACACTCCACCGATGCGGTTACCGTTCGGTGCAAACACAGAAGGATAGTTGTCGTCGTCGGGCGCGAAGGTGTACCCCTCAGCGCGCTGCAAGAGTTGGACATTGACCGGGGGAATCGTGTTGTCGATCATGTTGTATATCTCCTATTCGTTGATTTGCTCGGTGTAGCTCTGAATTAGTGCTTTGTCGACCTCTGCCCGCTCCCAGGTGGAGCCGATGGCAACGCCGCCTGCGACCAATACTAGCCCCCAGATTAAGATTCCGCTAGCTGCTCTAACCATGTTTCTAGCTCCAATGCTCCGTTGTCGGTGTCGTCAGGGTTCACAGCTTACCCTCTGCGATTCTCACGTCGGTGTCAAGCCAGAGGCACTTAGTCCAGTCGTGGTTCGTGCCCTCGCAGTAGACGCACTGAGGCTCTTTCACTCGGGCCACACTCCCGTCTCCAGTACCGTCTGTGCGAACAGAGGCGGCTCACCCATAACCAGCAGTTCCAGTCCCCACTCGGCCATCGCCTTATTCAGGTCTGCGAATCGGTTGTATTGCTTCATCGATCTACCTCCCACTCTTTACAGGCCACACAGTGAAGCTGTGTCCCTGGTGCTTTGTCTGCCACTTGTCGCGTGCCTCCCGATGAGGCACAGTGTCTACCGATCCGCAGTGACACCACACGCGGTACTCGGTGGGCTTATCCCGCTTAGCGGACATAGAACGTCGTCCCGTCCAGCTCGACAGCGGTGTAATCCATTTTGAGCGCTTCGCCCGCTTCGTCCCAATCAATGTGGTTGAAGGGCCACACAGCGTCGGTGACCTGGCTTCCGTAGAGGTCACCGGCCATCTCCTCGGCGTACTCGGCGAAGTAGTTTTCATTCACCAACGTCTCGCCATACTCCCAATCGGAGGTGCTGCACTCGTCCCAGAAATCGGTAAGCATGGTGTGCTCCTCTTTGACCTCTTCCCATGCATCCCAGTGTTCCTCGCGCTCCTCGGCGTCCATCCCGCTATCGGGGTCGTTAGCCTCATCGGCGTAGCTGCGAATGCTTTCCAACTCATCAATGCGTGCCTTGAGGTCGGAGGTATAGATAACGTTGTCGCTGAGGTCGAAGGTAGACATGTGATATGTTCCAATCTGTTTGGGTGAATGTGTTTGTTACAAGTGCCCCGCTCGGTACCTGACTCCGAGTGTATGCCTTTCGGGGCTGTGTGTCTAGGTGAGACTGACGTTTCTGTACCAATCCCAAATCGGGTCCTCGTCGGTGCCGCTGCGCACCTGGTATTTCCATTTCGGGTCATTCGGGTCGATCATTTCCAACGTACCGATACGCACGTCGTCACTTTCGAGTAGTGACTCCCCGACTGTGCGCACAGTGTCGCCCACGATGGGGGTACGCATACTCGGCTCCGGGACAATCTCATCGATGGTCACCCCCGGGGACGCCTCCCGCAGTCCGTCAGTGAGGTCGAGTGCGAGCTTCAGTGTCGCCACGTCCGCGAACTCGTTGCCCGTGTAGCTGTCGTACACTCGGTACTTGTAATCAGTCATGCTGTATATCTCCCTTGTCTAGTGAGCGATTGCGTTTTGAGCAATGATCCAAATTGTCAACCCTATGAGCGGGCATCCCACAAATTTAGCGTATGCGTCCCGCACAGTCTAGAGGGTGAAGTGCTCGGGGAAGTATTCGCGTGCCACGTCTAGGGCGGTGTATTTGTCGTCCAGGAAGCACCCCCAAATTGCGTCTACTCCGTCCCACGCATCTGCGGGCGTGTCCATGTCGCGCAAGAGCACCCCGGTAAATCGTTTTTCAACACTCACGCCGTACACTCCCTCCAAGTCGATCTGCGTTTGTTCCGCTTTGACCTCTTCGGGGGAAAGCTCCCGCTCTTCGGCTTCGATCTGGTAGTCGTCATCGTAGTAGACGACCACTCGCGTCGTGTCATCGACGTCGATGATTTCGTGCACTGTTCCAAACACTGTCTTACTCCCTTGATTTGGTTTGTTGAGGTGTGTTACGAGTGCCCCGGTGGAGAATCGAACTCCACTGGCAAACCATTCGGGGCTGTGCTGCTAGTTGTTACTCATCGGGTCGTCGTTCAGCTTGAGGACGGCCCACCCTGCCGGTTCGTCGTCGTCCTCATCGTACGTTTCCACCGTGACCAGGACGTACACCCCCGGGTGTGCCACGATGTCCTCAGCGATGCGGCCCCACAGGGACTCCGAAGGGTGCATGATCGGGCCGCTGTAGCCGTACTGACCCGTGTAGCCTTGCAGTGCGCCCCACTCACTTGGCAGGTTGTCAAGCCAATAGGGGTCGTCATCGCCTACGTAGACGGTTTCGGGGGCGAGTGGGCCTCCGCATCCGAAATACCCGCTTGCATCCACGATGTAGCCACCGGCGAGGGTACGGAACGGGCAACCCCACTCGATTGTGGCGTTCAATTCGGTCGGGTCAATGAGTTGGGGGGTCTGGGAAACGAACATGATTTGTCACTCATTTCTGCCTCATTTGAGGCAACTTGTATGTGTGTATACTGCTATATGAAGTTATGGTACCATAATTGAATATGGTGGTATATCAGGATGCTAAACGCGAACCTTGATTTTCCGGGGATTTTGGGTGCATAGTCAATCATTGCATACTCACTCGCAATCCACAATGATTGAATATTGACTCTAGGGCATTTATGCACTTTTTACCTAGATAACCGGTCACAATTGAGGGAGTAGCAAAATTGTGACCGGATAACTGGGTAAAAACTCCACCCGTCTAGGGTATCTCTCTAGACAAGTATATATTTATATATATAGTTACTTTAGTAATATCTTGTCCGTCTAGAACGTGTGTTTAGTCTGGATTTTTTACCCAGATAACCGGTCAAACTGCACTGAGTGCAAACTCTTGGTGACCGGTTATCTGGGTAAAAATCAGAATGTTATGTCAATACATTTCGCTTTCGAGAGCAATTACGATTAGTAAACCGAAACCGATTCCGAAGAATGCACCTGTTCCGATTATTACCAGAGCACCGAGCATTACCGGTTACCCCGCTTAGCTCGGTTCAGCCCCTTGATCGTCACTGATTCGGTGAACCGCTTGGAGTCACGTCGAGCAACCTTGATTGAGTTACGCTCCGACTTGGTCAGTCGCTTGGTACGAGTGTCCACGATATTTCCATTCTGTAGAGAGGTTAGGCTGAGATTAGCCACCCGATCACCGGAGAACCGTCGAGGGGTTCCATCCGGTGACCAGACTACTGATTCAGACTCGAATTTCGTTGTTGTTCAGGTTATCCCAGACTGCCAGCTCACCCCGCTCTCTGGCGACGTCGAGTGCTGCTGTTAGACCTTCGATGAGTTGAACCTCATCCCAGTAGATGACGTTTTCGTTGACATCGTACCCAGAATCCCAGTCAAAGCCCGATTTGTGATCGGTCCAACGACCGACCAAGGTGAGCTTAGGAAGCTCTTCCTCGAAAGTGTCCGGGGTAAGCGGCTTGACACCGACCATGTAACCGGTGTCGTATTTCATCCGGTGCAAGTCACCGTGAGCGTCGACCAGATACGTTCCGTCTTCGGTGACGTCACTGAATCGAACTGGCTTAGTCAGAGTGTCCATTGTGTCTTCCTTAGAGTGTAATCGTGAAGTGACCGGTACGGTCATCTGGGAGGGGGTTAGCTGGGGTGGACTGTTCGAGAACAGTCTTACAATCGATGGGCTGGTAGTCAAGGGTGAACATTATTCCTCATCCTTCTTAGTGCCGATGTCAAAGTGAATCAGCGTAGCCACGATTACGGCGAACATGAACATGCTTGCGATTTCTTGAGGGTACATGTGACCAGAGTGAGAATCGAACTCACTTACAACCATTCTGGCCTGTGTTGCTTAGATTGTGTTGATTGTGGGGTGAATGCCGTCGTTCAAGCAGTGATAGCAAAGCAGCCAGTTGTGTTGGCCCGAGCCGTTGTTTACGAGCTTCCATCCTTCAGTCTTAGCGACTTTCAAGGCGATTGCCTGTGTCTGGCCTGACCCCTTAGCGGTCATAAAGCATTGGTCACACATTGCCGTGACCATTTTTGCGTATGCCATGTTGCTATCCTTTGTTTGGGTTGACACCATAACGGACACTAGTCACACTGTGCGCTTTACCTATACGCTTTATGTGGTCAGTGTAGCTAGTATCCGATATGGCGGCATATCACCCGTGGTCCCCATTGCCGCCCCCT
>Ga0265780_10000407_pt1 | contig 67591 bp, 71 predicted proteins | sample P1T30metagenome_FD_192432 | JGI IMG/M metagenome (GOLD analysis project Ga0265780, IMG submission 192432) | Plant litter microbial communities from East Loma Ridge, Irvine, California - P1 T30 | ecosystem: Environmental > Terrestrial > Plant litter > Unclassified | place: USA: California...
GCCGTGACCGCCACCATCGACGAGACCCTGACCTCCCGCCGCGCCAGCGGCGGCCTGGTGGCGGTGGACGCCGAGGGCCGGATCGTCGTCGCGCACAACTCGCCGACGATGTTCGCGGCGTTCGAGGACGCGTCCGGGCTGGTCCTCCGCACCTGACCGGCAGCCCACCCCGCCGCCCCGCCCCGCTGCCCGCCGAGCCCCGGCCCGCCCGGCCCGGTTGCCCGCCGAGCCCCGCCCCGCCCCGCCCAGCGACCACCGCCTCCGAGCTGCGATGCTCGGGCGACGCCCCATCGACGTCACGAGGAGGACCGATGCCGATCAACGACGAGATCTTCGCCCGCATGGACGAGCTGAGCCCGGCCGAGCGCAAGGTCGCCCGGACGCTGCTCGCCGGCTGGCCGGCGGCCGGGCTCGAGAGCGCAGCCGCCCTGGCGAGGTCGGCGGGCACGAGCACGCCGACGGTGCTGCGGCTGGCGACCCGACTCGGCTACGGGAGCTACCCCGACTTCCAGGCGCGGGTGCGGGACGAGGTCGCCGACCAGATGAACAGCCCGCTGCGGCGCTCGCAGGAGGGGATCGCGCACGGCGACGGCAGCACCCTCGGCCGCGCCATCGCGGACCGGCTCACGCTGGTGGGGTCGCTCGCGTCGAGCGTGCCCCCGAGCGAGTTCGACCGGGCGGTCGCCGTGCTCGCCGGACGCCCGAAGCAGGTCGCGCTGCTCGGCGGCTACTTCAGCCGCTACTTCGCGATGGTGCTGGCCGCGCAGCTCGACCAGATCCTGCCGAACGTCGACTTCGTGGCGGAGCCGCTCGGCCACGACGTCGGGACCTTCCTCCGACTCGGCCGTGGCGGGGTCGCCGTCGTCCTCGACTTCCGTCGCCACGAACTCGTCGCGCAGCAGGCGGCGGCCGCGGCGAAACGGCAGGGGGCGACCGTGGTGCTCATCACCGACACGTCGCTGTCGCCGGCCGTCGAGCACGCCGACGTGGTGCTGCCGGTCACGGTGGACGGCATCCCGTTCGACTCGATGACCCCGCTCCTCGTCCTCATCGAGGCGCTCGTCGAGGGCGTGCTCCGGGCCACCGGCGACCGTGGGCTCGACCGGATGCGCGAGTGGGAGGAGTCCGTCCGGATCTCCCGTGCGACGCGTCCGACCCACCTCGGCGCCGAGGACGGGTCCGGGCCGCGTGCGGTCGGGGCCGGCAACGTGCTCGCCGCGGCGACGCGGGCGGAGGACGCCTCGTGAGCGGCGGAGCGGGACACGCGGCGCCGGCCGGGAGGCCCGGGTCGCCGCTCGCAGGACAGGTCGCCGTGGTCACGGGGACCGCGCAGGGCATCGGGGCGGCCATCGCGGACCGGCTCGCCGCCGACGGCGCCTCCGTGCACCGCGTCGACCGCGAGGACGTCGACCTCAGCGACTCGTCCGCCACCGAGGCGTGGTTCCGCTCGGTCGGCGACGTCGACGTGCTCGTGAACGTCGCCGGCGGCCTCGTCGGCCAGACCCACACCCCGATCGACGAGCTGAGCGACCGGGCGTGGGACGACGTGTTCGCCGCGAACCTGCTGACGACCCGGAACTGCACCCGTGCGGCGGTGCGGAGCATGAAGCCCCGCGGGTACGGCCGCATCGTGGTGATCGCGTCCGGGGCCGGGCGGAGCGTCAGCCTCACCGGGGTCCAGGCGTACACGGCGTCGAAGGCCGCCCAGATCGGCTTCACCCGACAGATGGCGCACGAGCTCGGACCGGTCGGCATCACGGTCAACTGCATCGCGCCCGGCTTCGTCCTGTCGAACCCGACGACGCAGGCGCAGTGGGACTCGTACGGCCCGGACGGCCAGGCAGCGCTCGTCGAGCGGATCGCGGTCCGCCGCACCGGGACCCCCGCGGACATCGCCCGCGGCGTCGCCTTCTTCGTCGACCCGGAAGCGGGGTGGGTGAGCGGGCAGACCCTCTCCATCGACGGCGGCCACTCCCTCTTCTGACCAGCACGACCGACCACCGGACGCACCAGACGCGCCCCGACCGAGACGGAACACGCAACCGATGACGGACACCACGGACACCCCCGGCGCCCCGGGCACGACCTCCACCGCGACCCCGGACGGCACCGGCACCACGACCGCCGACCGGCTGGCCGGACTCGGCGAGCGGTACTTCGCCGCGGAGCACACCTACGACCCGTACAACGCGACGCTCCTCGGCATCGCGGAGTACGACGGTCTGCCGGGCGACCCGTCCCGCGCGGCCGGCGAGACCGCCGCGCGCGAGCTCCGTGCGGTCGCGGACGCCGCCGCGGCGCTGCCCGCGGCGGACCTCGACGAGGCCGGCCGGGTCGACCGCGACGTCCTCGTGGCCCTGTCGCAGGGCGCCGCCGACGACGCCGAGCACGCGCTCTGGGCCGCGAACGCTTCCGCCAAGGGGTACGTCAGCAGGCAGGGCCTCGTGTTCCAGGCAGTCCCCACGATGACGGTCACCGACGCCGACTCGGCCGACCGCTACCTGTCCCGGCTCGCCGGCCTCGGGGAGATGTTCCGGGGTCTCGGCGACCGCTACCTCGAGGAGGCCTCCGACGGTCGCGTCCCGACCTCGACCGGGGTCCGGTCCGCCGTCGCCCAGCTCGAGGGCTACCTGGCCCGACCGGCCGCCGAGGACGCCCTGCTCGACCCGACCCGCTCGGCGACCGGCCGGGACGTCCGCGCACGAGCGGAGGACCTCCTCGAACGGACCGTCCGACCGGGGATGGCGGCGCTCGCCGACCGGCTGCGGACGCGCCTCCACCCGGTGGCCCGGGACGACGACCACGTCGGCATCAGCGAGATCCCCGGCGGCCAGGAGGGCTACGCGGCCGCGGTCCGCCGGCACACCACGACCGACCTGACCGCGGACGAGGTGCACCGCATCGGCCTCGAGGAGCTCGAGCTGCTCCGGGACGAGGCCGCCGTCATCGGCCACCGGCTGTTCGGCGAGCGGGACTTCGCGACGATCGCGGCACGCCTGCGGAACGACCCGGCGCTGCGCTTCCGGACGAGCGACGAGATCATGGCCACCGCGCACGCCGCCCTCGCCCGCGCCGAGGCCGTCCGCGACCGGTACTTCCCCGAGCACGGCATCCCGGACTGCGCCATCGAGCCGATCAACGCGATCGACGCGGCGTCCAGCGCGCTCGGCTACTACCAGCCGCCCGCGGTCGACGGGTCGCGTCCGGGGACCTTCTTCGTCAACGCCTCGGCGCCGACGACCCACTACCGCTACGAGTACGAGGCCCTCACCTTCCACGAGTCGGTCCCCGGGCACCACATGCAGCTCGCGATGGCGCAGCGGCTGGCCATCCCGCGCTACCGTCGACACCTCGACGTCGAGGCGTGCTCGTTCAACGAGGGCTGGGGTCTGTACTCCGAGCAGTTCGCGGACGACGCCGGCCTGTACTCCGACGACCTGTCCCGCCTCGGGATGCTCTCCATGCGGGCCGTCCGCGCCTGCCGGCTCGTCGTCGACACCGGCTCGCACGCACAGGGGTGGTCGCGGGAGCGCGCGGTGCGGTTCATGCTCGCGAACACCGCCACGACCGAGGAGCACGTCCGCAGCGAGGTCGACCGGTACATCGCGTGGCCGGGCCAGGCCCTCGCGTACATGATCGGGCGCCGCGAGATCCTCCGCCTCCGCACCGCTGCCGAGACCGCGCTCGGCGACGCGTTCTCGATCCGCGACTTCCACGGCGCCGTCCTCGGCAACGGCGCCGTCCCGCTCACCGTGCTCGCCGGGGCGGTCGACCGCTGGCAGGCCGGCGTGCTCGCCCGCACGCACTGATCCGACCCGACCACGACCACCAGGAGACCCCGTGGACATCACCATCATCGGCGCCGGCGCGATCGGCGGCACCATCGGCGCGCACATGGTCAGAGCCGGCCACGGCGTGCTGCTCGTCGACGCCGACGAGCAGCACGTCGCCGCGATCAACGCCTACGGCCTGCGCATCGAGGGCCCCGTCGAGGAGTTCACCGTGCGCGTCGACGCCGTCACGCCGGACGCACTGCCGGACCGGGTCGGACCAGGCGGCATCGGCGCCGCCGTCGTCGCGGTGAAGAGCCTGCACACCGCCTCGGCCGCGGCGCCGCTCGCGGACCTGCTCGCGCCGGACGGGTTCGTGCTCACGACGCAGAACGGACTCACCGCGGACACGCTGGCCGCCGCGGTCGGCGCCGAGCGGGTCGTCGCGAGCTTCATCAACGTGGGCGCCGACTACCTCGAACCGGGGCGGATCCTGCAGGGCAACGTCGCCGCGTTCCGGATCGGCGAGCTCGCCGGCGGTGCGATCACGCCGCGGGTCGGGCTCCTCGCCGACTCGCTGCCGTACGCGCTCCCGACCGACAACGTCCTCGGCTACCTCTGGGGCAAGGAGGCCTACGGCGCGATGCTCTGGGCCGGGGCGGTGTCGGACCTGACGATCGCCGACTCGCTCTCCCTGCCGCGCTACCGGCAGCTCATGGTCGCCGTCGCACAGGAGGCGATCGACCAGGCGCCGGTCCGGGTGGAGTCGTTCGACGGCTTCGAGCCCGACGACCTCGAGGGCTCGCTCGACCGGCTCGCCGCGTTTAACCGGCGGAGCGCGAAGGCCCGCTCCGGCATCTACCGCTACCTCATGGTCCGGAAGCGCAAGACCGAGGTCGACGAGGTGCACAAGGACATCCAGGGTCCCGTGTTCGACCGGATCGTGGCGATGATCCACGACATCGAGCAGGGCCGACGCACGTGCGAGGTGGCGAACCTCGACGAGCTCGCGGACTTCGTCGCGGCCCGCTCCGGCGTCCCCGGCCGCCCCTGACCGCACACCGACCGGATCCGAACGAGGAGGAACACGACATGCGCGCAGCGACGTACCAGGCAGCCGGCCACGTGACCGTGGAGGACGTGCCGGACCCCGTCATCCAGCAGCCAACCGACGCCGTCGTGCGGGTGGTCCGGGCCTGCGTGTGCGGCTCGGACCTGTGGTCGTGGCGCGGCGTCACGAAGCGGGACCCCGGAGCACGACTCGGGCACGAGTTCATCGGCGTCGTCGAGGAGACCGGTGCCGACGTCGCGACCGTCCGTCGGGGCGACCTCGTCGTCGCCCCGTTCCAGTGGTCCGACGGCACCTGCCCCGCGTGCCTGGACGGCATCCACACCCGGTGCGAACACGGCGGCGGCTTCGGTGGTCCCGGCTCGGACGGCGGCCAGGGCGAGGCGGTCCGGGTGCCGCAGGCCGACGGCACCCTCGTGGTGGTCCCCGGCGGCCTCGCCGGGGTCGACGCCGCCGTGCTGCCGTCGCTCCTCGCCCTGAGCGACGTCGCTGCGACCGGCCTGCACGGAGCCGTCCTCGCCGACGCGACCGAGGGCTCCACCGTCGTCGTCATCGGCGACGGGGCCGTCGGGCTGTCCGCGGTGCTCGGTGCCCGCACCGTCCTCGGGGCCGAGCGCGTGGTCCTGATGAGCCGGCACGAGGACCGCGCCGCGCTCGGTCGGGCGTTCGGCGCGACCGACGTCGTCGCCGCCCGCGGTGACGAGGGCGTCGCCGCGGTCCGCGAGCTGACCGGTGGTCTCGGCGCCCGCCACGTGGTCGAGGCGGTCGGGACCCCGGAGTCCTGGTCGATGGCGATCGGCATGGCCCGGGTCGGCGGGACGATCGGCGCAGTCGGGGTGCCGCACACCAGTCCGGAGCTCGGCATCTTCCAGCCGTTCGTGCAGCACCTGACCCTGCGGTTCGGCCTGGCCCCGGTACGCCGCTACCTGCCCGACCTGGTCGAGCGGACCATGGCCGGGACGTACGACGCCGGGCCGGTCTTCGACCTGTCGCTCCCGCTCGAGCAGGTCGCGGACGGGTACCGGGCGATGGACGAACGCCGCTCCGTCAAGGCGATGCTCGTGCCCTGAGCGTCCGCCGACCCGCGGCGAGCACAGTGGGGCCATGAGCCAGTACGAGAAGAAGGACCCGAACAGCCTCTACCCGAAGCCGCCGTTCCCGCAGCAGGAGCAGTCGCTGCCGGGCGCCGCGTGGAAGATGGACCCGGAGCCGGACCACGGCGAGCAGAGCTACGTCGGCAAGGACCGCCTGACCGGCTTCCGCGGCATCGTCACGGGCGCGGACTCGGGGATCGGTCGCGCCGCCGCGATCGGCCTCGCCCGCGAGGGCGCCGACCTCGTGCTGTCGTACCTGCCCGACGAGCAGGAGGACGCCGAGCAGGTCCGCGACCTGCTCACCGCCGAGGGGCGCACGATCGTGCTCGCACCCGGGGACATCTCCGACGAGCAGTACTGCACGGACCTGGTGCAGACGGCCGTCGACGAGCTCGGCGGGCTCGACACCCTCGTCATGGTCGCCGGTCGCATGGACAGCAACGACGACATCCTCACCCTCGAGACCGAGCACTTCGACTCGACGTTCAAGACGAACATCTACTCGCTGTTCTGGCTGACGAAGGCCGCGGTCCCGCACCTCGAGCCCGGCTCGACGATCGTGACCACCGGCTCGATCCAGGCGAGCACGCCCTCGCCGGACAAGATCGACTACGCCGTCTCGAAGGGTGCGATCAAGCTCTTCACCGAGGCCGTCGCGCAGCAGCTCGCGCCGAAGGGGATCCGGGTGAACTCGGTCGCGCCGGGGCCGGTGTGGACGCCGCTGCAGCCCGGTTCGGACGACGCCGAGACCGTCTCGCACTTCGGCGAGAGCGCACCGTTCGGCCGTCCCGGCCAGCCGGCGGAGCTCGCCGCCGCCTACGTGCACCTCGTCAGCCCGGAGTCGAGCTACCAGTCCGGGTCGACGATCACGATCGCGGGCGGCACGCCCGCCTTCTGACGCAGCCGGCCGACGGACGGACGGGAGGCGCGGTGCCGGCTGGCACCGCGCCTCCCGTCCGTCCCGGCCCAGCGGCGACGTGCCAGGCTGGACGGAGCGGAACCGCCCGACCGTGGCGGCCGCGTGAGGAGCAGCAGCCATGGCCGGAACGACGCACGTGGTCCTCGTCCAGTGGGACGGCACCGAGGGGCGGTCGGCCGAGGCCGACGCGCTCGCCGCGGAGCACCTGACCCGCATCGACGGCGTCGAGGCCGTCCGCTCGGGCGAGAGCATCAGCACCGAGGGCCTCGAGGGCGGCTTCGACTGGATGCTCGTCGTGCGCTTCCGCGACCGGCAGGCGCTCGAGGGCTACCTGCCGCACCCGGAGCACCAGCCGGTCGCCGAGTACATCCGCGGCGGCAGCAGCCGTGCGGTCGTCTTCGACGTCGAGGACTGACCCCGACCGGGACCGCGGTCAGCCGCGCTTCCGCCTGGGGCGGGCCGACCGCGGCGGGATCGTCCGCATGTGGTCCCGCACGGTCGTCAGCACCGTGGCGAGGCCCTCGACGTCGTCGCGCGAGAGGGGGTCGAGGAACAGCTTGCGGAGCACCTCGACGTGCCCGGGGAAGACCCGGCCGAGCACGTCGCGTCCGGCGTCGGTGACGGTGACGGTGACGCCGCGCTCGTCGTCCGCCGACGGGCTCCGCCGGACCAGCCCCGCCTGCTCGAGCAACCCCACCTGGTACGTCAGGCCGCTCCGGCTGTAGACGACGCCGTCGGCGAGCTCGGTCATGCGCCGGCTGCCGTCCGGGGCGTCGCCGAGGGTCGCGAGCAGCTGGAACTGGACGTAGCTGAGGTCGCCCGCCTCGCGCAGCTGCTGCTCCACGGTGTGGCGGAGCAGGCTGCTGACCTCGATGAGGGCGAAGTACGCACCGAGTTCGGCTGCGTCGAGGGGCGGCGCCGCGTCGGGGGAGGACATGCGCTGATCCTACGAGCCGTGGGTCAGCGGGAAGACCTCCGATGACCGTGACGTCGTCGACGCTGTCGGTGCCGCCGTCACGCCGGTCGCACGACGACTGCACGGATGTGCAGTCGTCGTGCGAGAACGTGTGAGAGGGGGTTCGGTGGTACGTGCCCCGGAAGGATGCTGTGGAAGGGAAAGAACGATGCGGAAGTTCGGGTGGATTCCCACGGCGGCGGCAGTCGTGTGTGCAGTGCTCGGAGCGGGGGGTGCTGCTCCAGCGGATGCATCTGAAGCGACGGCGTGCCCGAGGCCCGCGCCCGGGGAGGCGCTCGAGCATTGGGCGTCGCACACCACGTACCGTGAGATAGCCGTGGTCGGCGCGCAGCACAGGTATCAGCTCTCCGGCTGCAGCCCGTTCGGCCCCGGCGACTTCGCCGACCTCGAACTCGAAGGCACCGCCACGATGGTGCTCGTGTACCAGGGCCAGGAGGTCATGCTCTACTCGAGCGCCTTGACGGTCGGGCCCGATGGCACCTACGCCTGGCGATTCGCCCCGAAGAGCACGGGGCCGGGGCTCCTCGAAGAGGTTGGCGGTCCGGATGGCAGTGACATCGAACTCCGATTCACGCCAGGTGACGGTGCGTTCACCCTGCACTCCATGCTCGTGGTGGGATTCGCGCCGGACGTGGCACCGGAGCCCGGAGCCCTGCGCGTCCGAGCCGTGTACTTCGATGGTCTCGGCTCTCGGCCGTTCATAGACGACTTCGCTGCCGTCGCCCATACCCGGTGAGCGTGCGATGTCGTTGGCGTCGCGTCCGGACTCGCCGATCCGGCCGTGGCCGGGAACGTGGTGCCATCGCGTTGGCGGCAGTGCGGCTCTCGCGAGAACCGTCGCCTCAATGGTGGCTCGTTCCCGGACAGCAGCTACGCTGACCTGTATGTTTGAAATATGAGCGGCTACCTGTCCGGGCGGCCGGGCTGACCGGGGCGGTCATCGCGACAGCCTTCCTCGCTCGATCACGCGACAACTCCAAGTGGTCCTGCTGAATGGCGGTGGGACGTGCCGCTGAAGGCAGCCGGAAGGGAAAATGGTGAAAGTCTTCGTACTGGGTGCCACCGGTGGAACCGGTCGGGCGGTGGTGTCCCGAGCGGTCGCGGCTGGCCATGACGTGACGGTCCTCGTTCGGGATCCGGCCCGACGAGCGTGTACATCGTGGGGCGGCGCACACGTCGTGGTCGGTGACGCCACGGACCCGGAGGTGCTTCGTGAGGGCGTCAGAGGACGGGAAGTCGTGCTCAGTGCGATCGGATCGCGAGACCTTCGTCATCCCATCGAGCTGACCGTCACCGCAGCGCTGCTCTCGGCGATTGCAACCGGCGAGGTTCGACGGCTCATCGTGTGTTCCGCATTCGGAGTGGGCGCGACCCTGCAGGATGCAGCCGAACGGCAACGGCAGTTCTTCACCACCACGCTCCGCCACGTCTTCGAAGCGAAGGCGCGCGCCGACGCTGCCGTGAGGAACTCCGGACTCGACTGGACACTCGTCTACCCCACTCGCCTGACCGACGCTCCCGAAGAAGGTCCGTTCCGAGTCGCGGAACACTTCACCGGTGCCGGTCAGATCAGTCGCGCTGCCGTCGCTGCGTTCATGGTGGACCAGATCGGCTCCAGTGCCTGGTCTCGAAAAACAGCGATCATCACCAGCGCGTCCCACGAACACTGAGTCGGTTCCATCGAAAGGAAAAGTGATGTCTGTAGTCAAGATCAATGCAATCCATGTTCTCAGTGATGTTGCCGAAGAATTCGAGAGGCAATTCATCGGAAGCCTGAGGATGATCGAAGATTTTGAAGGATTCGAGTCGTTCGATCTCCTTCGTCCCGTGAAAGGTGATGACCGCTACTTCGTGATGAGCCGCTGGGCGACTGAGGAGAACTACCTCCATTGGATCGAGCAGAACCCGGGGAAGAGCCACGACAAGAGCGGCCGCCGCCTCGCCACGAAATCGGAACTGCTGGAGTTCGAAACCTGCCCACTCACGTAGGGCCGGCGTTCACGGACTCGACCGCAGCAGGGCGAGTCTGGCGTCGTGTGGGTCGCTGTGTGGTAGCCGTGTCGGTGTCTGTCGAAACCGGTGGCGGGGGAGCCGAGCAGGCCTCGGGGGTAGCCCGGATTGCGAAGCGGCGAGGCAGCCGGATCTCCCCCACGGGGCAGCGGCGCGACCGCGGACGACCGTACGATGGCGTCGTGGCCGATGCGACCCGTCCGACCGTCCTGCTGACCGCCTTCGAGTCGTTCGGCGGTGCCGTCCGGAACCCTTCGTGGGACGCGGCGCAGCGCCTCGCCGAGACCTGGGACGGCCCCGCAGACCTCGCGGTCGAGCGGCTGCCCGTCGTCTTCGCCGAGACCCGGGCGCGCCTCGCGGCCGCCGTCGTCGAGCACCGGCCGACGGTGGTCGTCGCGACCGGCCTCGCCGCCGGGCGGTCCGCCGTGAACCCGGAGCGCGTCGCGGTCAACGTCTTGGACGCCAGGATCCCGGACAACGCCGGCGCGCAGCCGGTCGACGAGCCGATCGACCCGAACGGTCCGGCCGCCGCCTTCAGCACCCTGCCGATCAAGCGCATCGTGCGGGACGTCCGGGCCGCCGGTGTCCCCGCCTCGGTGTCGAACACCGCCGGCACCTTCACCTGCAACCAGGCGTTCTACGAGCTCATGTCCCTCGCCGCGCAGGGCGGGTTCCGTGCCGGGTTCGTGCACGTGCCGGCCACCCCGGACACCGCCGGGGACGGCCCGGCGATCGGGCTGGACGACATCGTCACGGCGCTGGACGCCGTGGTGCGGGCGTCGATCGACCCGGCACCGGACATCGTCGAGCAGGGCGGCGCCGAGTCCTGAGTGCTCTCTGATGCACCCGCAGGTCCCGCACCGTCCCGGCGCCGACGGCCCTGCGACGATGGCCGGGTGACCGTCGACGACCCGCCCCGCCGCGACCCCCTCCGCCGCGATCGCCGCGCGGCCGACGTGGTCGGCATCCTCGAGCCGAACCCGTACCCGCTCACCACGATCGCGGTCGCCGTCGTCGCCGTGGTCGTGCTCACCGTGGTCGGGTTCTTCCTCGGCACCGTCGACCTCGGTCTCTCGCAGGCGTTCAACGCCCTGCACGTCGGCGCGGTCGGCACGTTCACCACCGCCGTCTACCACGTCATCAGCCCGGTACCGGCGATCGGGATCACGCTCGTCGTCGCCGGTGTGATCTGGTGGCGGGGACGCGACGTCCGCACGGCGCTCGCGTTCGGCATGACGGTCGCGATCACGTGGTTGCCGTCCGCGGCGGCCAAGGAGCTCGTGCACCGGGCACGTCCGGACGTCGCGGTCCTGCCGCATCCGTTCCCGGTCCAGCCGGACCCGGGGTACCCGAGCGGCCACACCGTCTACATCACCGCGTTCGTGATCGCGCTGGTGTGGGTCGTGCGCGAGACGAGGTGGCACCGCACCGCACGGGTGGCGGGGTTCGTCGCGATCGTGGTGGTGTTCTGCTCGGTGTCGATCGACGCCGTGCACTACCCGACGGACGCGGCGGCCTCGATCCTCTGGGCGCTCGCGGTGGCGCCGGCGGCGCGCGTGGTGTGGGTGGACTGGACGATGCCGCGCATCCGGTTCCTGCGGCCCCCCGGGGCGGCGGTGCCGTTGCGCCGCACCACCGGCTGACCCGGCCGACGGGCACCGGGCCTCCCGGCCGGGGTCCCCGGTCAGCCGACCGCGCGGCGGACGAGGTCGGCGACGGTCCGTTCGTCCGCCTCCGAGAAGTCCGGCGTCACCGCCCACGACGTCGGCCAGAACGAGCCGTCGTCGAGCCGCGCCGGGTCCTGGAAGCCGAGGGTCGCGTACCGGGCCCCGAACTTCGCCGCATCCTGGAAGAAGCAGACGACCTTGCCGTCCTTCGCGTACGCGGGCATGCCGTACCAGAGCCGCGGTGCGAGCTCGGGTGCCGTCTCGAGGACGACACGGTGGATCCGTTCGGCGAGCCCGCGGTCCGGGTCCGCCATCGCGGCGATCTTCTCGACGACCGCCTGGGCTGCGGCCGCGGCCTTGTCCGCCCTCGTCCCCCCGGTGCGCCGCGCCCGCTGCACCTCGGCGGCGTGCTCCCGCATGGCGGCGCGCTCCTCGTCGGTGAACGCGGGCTCGGTCTTCCTCGTCGTCGCCATGGTGCGGTCCTCCCGTCCGGTGCGCCCATCCTGCCGCAGGACCGCGCGCTCGGCGAGGGGTGATCGACGCAGGACGGCCGCCCCCAAGGCGCCCTGCGGGCCCTGGTAGCCTTGCCGCGCACCACCGAACACGCAGTGTGTATCTACCGGCCGCCGGCTCCCCGGCGGACAGCGGCGGCACCCCATGGGTCCGCCCCCACCGAACCGGGCCGGGCCGAGAAGGCACACGACCATGCTCCAGACCAGCTCCACCCCGACCTCCGCGCCGACCGACGACGACCGGTCCCTGGTCGCCCTCGCCGGGCGGTGGTACTTCCCCATCGCGTTCGTCGCCCGGCTCCCGTTCGCGATGATGGTCGTCGGCGTCCTCACGCTCGTCGTCGCAGCACGCGACTCGGTCGCCCTCGGCGGGGTGAACTCGGCGTCCGTCGGCATCGGCTCCGCGGTGTTCGGCCCGATGGTCGGCGCTGCGGCGGACCGCCTCGGGCAGCGGCGGGTCCTCGTGCCGGTCGGTCTCGTGAACGCCGCGCTGCTCGGCCTGCTGCCGGTCGTCGTCATCAGCTCGGCGCCGGACCTCGCCGTCCTCGCGATGTCGTTCTGCATCGGCGCGTCCGCGCCGCAGGTGGCCCCGATGTCCCGGACGCGCCTCGTCGCGATCATCCGGCAGCGCATCGCCCCCGGCCGTCGCGAGGAGGTGCTCAGCGGCACCATGGCGTACGAGTCCGCCGCCGACGAGACCGTGTTCATCGTCGGGCCGTTCCTGGTCGGTCTGCTCGCGAGCGCGATCGCCCCGGAGGTGGCCGTGGTCGGGGCCTCGGCGCTGACGTTCGTGTTCGTCACCGCCTTCGCGCTCCACCCGACCGGACGGCTCGTGCTCGGCCAGCACGAGGAGGTCGTCCAGGCGCCGGCACGCGAACTCCTCCGCCCGCGTCTCGTCGTGGTCGTCGTCGGGATCCTCGGGGTCGGTCTCTTCTTCGGGGCGACGCTCACCTCGCTGACGGCGTTCATGGAGGTGCAGGGCGAGGCGTCCCAGGCGGGGCTGCTCTACGGCCTGATGGGCATCGGGTCGGCCGGCCTCGCGCTCGGGTCCGCGGCGTTCCCCCGGGCGTTCCGGCTCGGCTGGCGCTGGCTGGTCTTCGGCGTCGTGCTCCTGGCCGGGGCCGTCGTCTTCGCGCAGGCGCAGTCGGTGCTGGTCGTCGGCGTGGTGCTGGGCCTGATGGGCATCGGCATCGGGCCGACGCTGGTCGCCCAGTACAGCCTCGGCTCCGACCGGTCACCCGTCGGCCGGTCCGCGACGACGATGACGATCCTCGGGTCCGCGGTGATCGTCGGGCAGTCGATCGCGTCGGCGGTCGTCGGCGACGTCGCCGAGCGGTACGGCGCCGGCACCGCGATGGCGCTGCCCGCCGCGGCGGCGGCGGTCGTGGTGGCCGCGGCGGTCGCGGACCTGCTGCTGTCAGGCCGCGACGCCCGCTGACGGCGGAGCGGCGGAGGGGCGCCGCGCCTCCCGTCAGTCCTCGGTGTCGTCGACCAGCAGGTCCTCGTGCCGGTAGTCGTCCGCCCGGAGCCCGGCCCTGGCGATCATGTGCGTCGACACCGGCACCAGGAACAGCTGGAACACCATGATCGGCAGCACGACCCAGAACGCCGTCCACGTCCACACCGCGACCACGATCGCCGCGAGGGCCAGCGCGAGCCCGAGCACCTGCGGCTTCGCCATCGCGTGCAGCCGGACGAGGGGGTCCGGGAAGCGGACGATGCCCACGCCGGCCCCGAGGGAGAGCAGCGCGGCGAGCAGCAGCAGCACGAGCGCGATCCACGCGCGCACCCCGGCGCCGTCGAGGAACTCCTGGATGATCTCGGTCACGGCCGGTCCCTCCCGTCGGCGTGTTCTGGCGTGGTGGCGTCGCGCCCCTCGTCGGACGGGTCCTCCGAGGGGGTGACCGCGCGTGCGACCGCGATCGTGGCGAACACGCTCGTCGCCGCGATCACCACGAGCACCGGGACCGCGGTGAGGTCCTGCCGCACCGCCATCGCCGCGGCGATCACCACGAGCACGGTCGTGAGTACCATGTCCGAGCCGATCATGCGGTCGAGGATCGTCGGCCCGCGCACGATCCGGAACACGGCGAGCACGAGGGCGGCGCCGAGCAGGGCGAGGACGAGTGCGATCCCGATCGCCATCACGACGGCCGCGGCGCTCACCGGGTCACCTCCGGCAGGGGCTCGGCGAGCTCGGAGACGTCCTGCCGCGAACCGAGCGCCCGGATCGCCATCGCCTCGATGCGGAACGCGACCCGGCGCTCCTGCTCGACCTGCTCCGCCCGCTCGGTGTCGAGGACGTGCAGCAGGAGCCGCCGACGGCGGAGGTCGACGTCGGCGACGTACGACCCCGGCACGAGCGAGATCGCGAGCGTCGCCAGCGTGAACGTCATCTCCGACGTCGAGTGGAGCTGGACGAGCGTGATCGAGCTGCGGCGCACCCCGCGCGGCCGGAGCGCGACCCAGGCCACCCGGAACGACGCCGCGACGACGAGCCCGGACCACACCACGAGGAAGCGCAGCGCCTGCGGGACGGAGAACCGCGCGGACAGCGGCACCGGCGGCAGCGGCAGCAGCTGCGTCACCAGGAGCGCGACCACCACGCCGCAGAGGATCGTGAGCGGCGTCCACGACCCCCAGAGCAGCGCCCAGAGCACGGTCAGGCCGGCGACGAGCGGCACGTCGTACCGCCACGCGACGGCGATCCGGCGCGCCCTCGTGAACCGTCGGGTGTCGCTCATCGCACACCTCCGAGGACGGCCTGCACGTAGCGGTCCGGCGACTCGAGCGACTCGGCGGCGCGGGTCGCGTAGCCGTAGAGCGGCCCGGCGACCACGGTCAGCGCGACCGACCCGAGGACCGCGACCGTCGTCACGGCGACGAGCATGCGCGGCAGGCGGACGCGCTCCGGCGCGTCCCCGACGCCCTCGCTGTCGGCGGGGACGGTGTGCGTCGGGGTCGACCCGGTGGTCGGGTGGGAGGCGCTGCTCGCGTGCGCCTCGTCGGTGACGGTGGCCGAGCCTCCCGGGTGGTAGGCCTCACCGGTCGCCTCCGACACGGTCAGGGGCGCCGGCTCCGGGGAGCGCAGGTGTGCGTGCGGCTCCGCGACGCTGGCGTGCGGCGCCGCCGCCTCGGCGGCCGGCTTCGGCCGCCAGAAGGCGGCGTCCCAGACGCGCATGAGCGCGTAGAGGGTCAGGAGGCTCGTCACGACCCCGGCTCCGACGGTCACCCAGGCGAGCGGCGAGCCGTCCACCGCCGCCGCGCGGAACAGGCCGAGCTTGCCGATGAACCCGGAGAACGGCGGGATGCCCCCGAGGTTGAACGCGGGCACGAGGTAGAGCGCGGCGAGCAGCGGTGCGGCCTTCAGCAGCCCGCCCAGCGAGCGGGTCGAGGTCGTGCCACCGACCCGTTCCATCAGCCCGGAGACCAGGAACAGCGTCGTCTGCACGACGATGTGGTGCACCGTGTAGAACACCGCAGCGGCGGTGCCGACGACCGAGCCGAGTCCGACGCCCATCACCATGAAGCCGATGTGGCTGATCAGGGTGAAGGACAGCAGCCGCTTGACGTCGGTCTGGGACACGGCGCCGAGCACGCCGACCACCATCGTCAGGACCGCCACCACCAGCAGCACGGTGTTGAGCTGCGGCCGCGGGAAGATGATCGTCTCGAGCCGGATGATCGCGTAGATGCCGACCTTCGTCAGCAGGCCCGCGAAGACCGCCGTTACCGGCGCCGGGGCGGTCGGGTACGAGTCCGGCAGCCAGAACGCCAGCGGGAACACGGCCGCCTTGATGCCGAACCCGATGAGCAGCATGGTGTGCAGCAGCAGCTGCACGTGCTCCGGCAGGTCCGCGACGCGCTCGCTGATCTGCGCGATGTTCACCGTGCCCGTGGCGCCGTAGACGAGCCCGATCGAGGCGAGGAAGATCGCCGACGCGATGAGGCTCGTCACGATGTACGTCGTGCCGGCCCGGACCCGTTGCTCGCTGCCGCCGAGGGTGATGAGCACGTAGCTCGCCACGAGCAGCATCTCGAACGCGACGTACAGGTTGAACAGGTCGCCCGCCATGAACGCGTCGAGCACCCCGGCGGCGAGGACCAGGTAGGTCGGGTAGTAGATGGTGACCGGCGCGTCCTCGTCGTCCGCGGCGAGGCCCTGCCCTATCGAGAACAGCAGGACGATCAGGAGCACGCTCGCGCTGACCGTCAGCAGCAGCGCACTGAGCCGGTCGACCACCAGCGAGATGCCGTACGGGGCCTCCCACCCGCCGACCTGCACGACGATGGTGCCGTGCCGGTCGACGAGGACCATGAGCGTGGCGGCGACGGCGACGGCGACCACGAGGACGGCGACGGTGATGGCGCGCTGCAGCTCCTGGTGCCGGAGCAGACCGAGGGCGACGGCGGCGCCGAGGAGCGGCACCAGGACGAGGAGGGGGACGAGCCAGGTCATCGGGAGGCCTCCCGGTCGGCGGGCGCCGTCGCGTCGGGGTCGGCGCCCGCGCCGCGGTCGTGCGGGTCGTCGGCGTCCTCCGGTGCCCTCGGGTCGTGGTCCGACTCGGGATCGTCGTCGCTCTCGTCACGGTCGCGGCCGATCGCGGCGTCGGCCTCGTCGACCTCGACCTCGTCGGCGCGGGACAGCTTCCACGAGCGGTGGATCAGCGCGAGCAGGAAGGCGCTCACGGCGAAGGTGATGACGATCGCCGTGAGGGCGAAGGCCTGCGGGAGCGGGTCGGTGACGCCCTCGGCGGAGTCCCCGATCGGCGGCCGTCCCGCCGCGCCCGACATGACGAGCAGCAGGAGGTTGAGCGCGTTGCCGAGCAGGAGGAACCCGAGCAGCATCCGCGTCAGCGAGCGTTCGAGGAGCAGGTACACCCCGCAGGAGAACAGCACCGCCATGGCGATGACGAGGACCAGGGTGAGGGTCACGCGGCGCTCCCTTCCGGGGTGGCGGGTTCGGTGGTGTCGCTCCGCGGGGTCGAGGCGTCCTCGAGGCGCTGCCGGTCGACCTCGGCGCCGAGGCTGCGGAGGACGTCGAGCACGAGGCCGACGACGACGAGGTAGACGCCGATGTCGAAGAACGTCGCCGTGACGAACTCGACGTGGCCGAGGACCGGGACGGTGGCCTCGAAGAACGCGGAGTACAGCGCCTCCTTGCCGACGAACAGCGGGACGATCGCGGTGGTCGTCGCCGTCGCGACCCCGAGCCCGAGCAGCCGACCGGCGCGCACCGGGGCCGCGGCGCCGAGCTCGGCCGGGCCGCCGGCGAGGTACCGGGCCGCGAGCGCGATGCCCGCGACGAGCCCGCCCGCGAAGCCGCCGCCGGCAGCGTTGTGCCCGGCGAAGAGCAGGTACAGGGACAGGACGACCAGGCCGTGGAACAGCAGTCGGACGACCACGTCGAGCAGGGCGGAACGTCCCGTCGGGATCGCGGCGCTCGTCGGCAGCCAGGCGCGCGGACCGCCGTCCGGTCGGCCTCCGTCGTCGGTGGCCGACGCGGGGAGGTCCCGGAGCCGGGGGAGGGTGTCCTCACGCGAGTTCACGAAGATGAGGCTCGCGACGCCCGTCGCTGCGGCCACCACCACGGTGAGCTCGCCGAGGGTGTCCCAGCCGCGGAGGTCGACCAGGGCGACGTTGACGACGTTCAGGCCGTGCCCGAAGGAGCTCGTCAGGGCGGGCAGGTCCGGCCAGAGCGGTTCGGCCGTCCGGGCGGAGGCGGCCACCACGACGACCACGGCGAGCGTCACCCCCGCGAGCCCGGCGAACAGGGCGCGCACGACCCGGAAGCGGGACGGGTTGGCGGTGGCGATCCGGGGCGGGAGGCGCCGGAGCACCAGGACGAACGCGATGAGCGTCACGGTCTCGACGACGAGCTGCGTCAGGGCGAGGTCGACCGCGCCGTGCAGGACGAAGAGCACGGACATGCCGTACCCGGTCACCCCGACCAGGACGGCGGCCGCGAACCGGGTCTTCGCGGTGAGGACGGCGATCGCGGCGATCGACATCACGACCACCACGGGCACCTGGCCCCACGAGTCGGCGAACCGGACGCGGAACGCCCAGGGGCCGCCGACCGCGAGGTTCACGAGGGCGCCGGCGACGAACACCGAGAGGATGACGGTCAGGTAGTAGGGCAGCGACCCCCGCTGGACACCCGCGGTGAGGCCGGTCGCCACGCGGTCGAGCGCGCGCATCGTCTTGCGGTAGGTGCTCGACGCGCTCGGGAAGCCGGCGAGCCGGTGCTGCAGCGCCTCGACCGGGTGGCGCAGCGCGAACAGCACCAGGCCGGCGGCCAGGGTCAGGGCGGACAGGCCGAGCGCCGGCTCGAGTCCGTGCCAGAGCGCCAGGTGCGGGACCTCGCCGGGCAGCGCGGCTGCGGACGCCGCGGGCTCGATGCCGTACGCGACCAGCGGGGTGGCGATGCCCAGGGCGACCCCGGCGAGGGCGAGCACGGACGGCACCGCGCCCAGTCCGTGCAGCGCGTGCGGCTCGGTGTCGCGCACCCCGGACTTGCGGGCGAACGCGCCCCACAGGAACCGGAGGGAGTAGGCGACGGTGAGCGCGGAACCGACGGTCACGCCGACCAGGGCGGTCCACGCCCATCCGGCGTCCGGTCCGTGCAGCGACTCGACGAAGCCGGTCAGCACGGCCTCCTTCGCGACGAAGCCGACCGTCGGCGGGAGCCCGGCCATCGAGACGAGCGCCAGCACGGCGGCGGTGGCCAGCACCGGCATGCGCCGACCGAGTCCGCTCAGCTTCGCGAGGTCACGGGTGCCTGCGGCGTGGTCGACCGCGCCGACGACGAGGAACAGCGTCGACTTGAAGGTGGCGTGCGCGACGAGCAGCGCGATCCCGCCGAGGGCGACCTCGGGCGCCCCCCAGCCGACGGCGACCACCAGGAACCCGAGCTGGGCGACGGTCCCGTAGGCGAGCAGCAGCTTGAGGTCGGTCTGGCGGAGCGCCCGGTACCCGCCGACCAGCATGCCGAGCACCCCGAGCACGGTGGTCGTCTCGCGCCACCCGTCGAGGAGCGCGAACGCCGGGGCGAGGCGGGCGACGAGGTAGATGCCCGCCTTCACCATCGCGGCTGCGTGCAGGTAGGCGCTCACCGGCGTCGGAGCGGCCATCGCGGCCGGCAACCAGAAGTGGAACGGGACGATCGCCGACTTCGTCAGGGCGCCGAGGAGCACGAGCACGACCGACACGGAGGCCACGGCGCCGCCGGGCGGGTCCGCCACGATGCCCGACAGCGAGGACGTTCCGGCGGCGACCGACAGCGCGACGAGCCCCGCGAGCATCGCCAGCCCGCCGGCGGTGGTCACGACGAGCGCCTGCATCGCGGCCGCACGGCTCGCGCGCTTCACGGAGTCGTGCCCGATCAGGAGGTAGGAGAAGACGGTCGTCGCCTCCCACAGGACGAACAACGCGATGACGTCGTCGGCGACGACGAGCCCGTACATCGAGCCCGCGAAGGCGGTGAGCACGCCGGCGAAGCGACCGAGGCCGACCTCCCGCGCCTCGAAGTACGACGCGCAGTACACGAGCACGAGGGTGCCGACGACGGAGACCACGAGTGCGAGCACCCACGAGAGCGCGTCCATCCGGAGGGCGATCGCGAGGTCGAGCTGCGGGATCCACCCGAACCGCTCGGACGCGCCGCCGTGCAGGGCGGCGTTCGTCTGCACGAGGGTCAGGACCGCTGCAGCGGCGGGAGCGACCGCGGCCACGAAGAACACACGGCGGCCGAGCAACGGTGTCAGGGCGGGGACGATCAGGGCGACGATCGCGAACGCGACGAGGACGGAGACCATCGGGCACCTCCTCGGGGTCGGGCTGCAGTCCGGCTCACTGGGCTCTCACAGCCTACGGAATGCTCGATGGCAGCTTCCTGAGCGGCCGGACAGCCTGCGGTGCCGGAGGGGCGACCTGCCGACCACTGTCCTCCTGGCCGGCTGTCAGCGCCCGTGCGCCCTGGCCGGCACCTGCGTCGCGAGCTTGCCGCCGGAGACGTGCACCATGCCCGGCGCGTACGCGGGACGGCCGACGGGACGGAGGCGCTGCTCGCCGCCGCTGCCGAACTCGCGGCTGCGGCGGAGCAGGGGGATCGGATCGCGTTCGCGATGGCCGACATCACCCTGCACCAGCAGGTGCTCCGCCTGTCCGGGAACGCTCTCTACGTCCGACTGTCCCGCGTCGTCGGGGCCGTCCTGCGCGAACGGGGCGGCATCCGCCCGGACCGGCACGACGTCGGTCTGCACGTCGCTCTGGCCCACGCGGTCGCGGACGGACGGGCCGAGGACGCGGCGGCCGCCATGCGCGAGATCGTGGACCGCACGTAGCCTGGTGCCGAGCGCGTTCGAAGGAGAACCCCGTGGAGCTGACCGACCTCGTCCCCGATCCCACCGCCCTGGAACGGATCGCGGAGGGCAGCACCTGGGCCGAGGGGCCGTGCTGGGTCCCCGCGACCAGGACGCTGCGGTGGTCGGACATCCCGGGCGACCGCGTCCTGCAGTGGCACGAGGCCACGGGCGAGACGACGGAGTACGCGACGGGCGTCGAGTTCACGAACGGCCGGACCCTCGACCGCGACGGCAGCGTCGTGCAGTGCTCCCACGGACGCCGCCGGGTGGAACGCGACCGGGACGGTGTCGTCTCCGCGATCGTCGACCGGTGGGGCGGCGTGCGGCTCAACTCGCCGAACGACGTCATCGTGGCCCGTGACGGCGGTGTCTGGTTCACCGACCCCGCCTACGGGATCACCCAGCCGCGCGAGGGACACCCCGGTGAGCGGGAGTACGGCGACCACTGGGTGTTCCGGTGCGGCCCGGACGGCGAGGACCTCCGGCCGGTGGTGCTCGACGTCGACGAGCCGAACGGGCTGGCGTTCGACCCCGCCGAGCGTGTGCTCTACGTCGCGAGCTCCTCCGCGGGCGAGCCGGTGATCCGCGCGTACGACCGTGACGGCGATCGGGTGAAGAACGGTCGCGTGCTCGTCCGGCTCGGGCCGGACGAGGGCGTCCCCGACGGCATCCGGGTCGACGAGCACGGCAACGTGTGGTCGTCCACGCGCCGCGGGGTCGCCGTCTTCGCACCGAGCGGGGACCGGATCGGCGCGATCCCGGTCCCCGAGGTCGTCTCGAACCTCTGCTTCGGTGGAGGCGACGGCACGACGCTCTTCGTCACCGCCACCACCTCGGTCCACCGGATCGCGACGACCACCAGGGACGCCGCGACGCACTGACCCACGCACTCGCATGCGCCATGTAGAATATCAACTCACGTGGCGGATGGACGAGGGAGCAGCGTGGCCAGGAGCGTGGCGATCATCGGGACGCGCGGGTACCCGTCCTACTACGGCGGGTTCGAGACCGCCGTCCGGCACATCGCGCCGCACCTCGCCGACGCCGGCTGGGACGTCACCGTCTACGGCCGGCCCGGACACGAACGGGTCGACGACCCGTCCGCCGATCCGCGGGTGACACAGCGGACGACGCGCGGCCTGGAGTCGAAGTCGCTCAGCACGCTCACCTTCGGTCTGACCGCGGTGCTCGACGCCGTCCGCCGCCGCCCGGACGTGGCGCTCGTGATGAACTGCGCGAACGGGTACTGGCTCCCGCTGCTGCGGCTCGCCGGCGTCCCCACCGTCGTCAACGTCGACGGCATCGAGTGGGAGCGTGCGAAGTGGGGGCGGCTCGCACGGTCTGTGTTCCGGACGGGGGCGCGGTTCACGGCCCGGTTCGCGCGCCGTCTGGTCTTCGATGCCGAGGCCATCGCCGGGTACTGGGCGCGCACGTTCGACTCGACCGGCGTGGTGATCCCCTACGGCGGCACCGACGGACCACTGCTCCCCCTGCACGAAGCGGACGCGCACCTCGCGGCAGGGTCCTACGCTCTGGTCGTCGCGCGGTTCGTGCCCGAGAACACCGTGCCGGAGTTCCTCGTGGCAGCCGAGCGCATCGCAGCGCGCCACCCGGTGGTCATCGTCGGGACGGCCGGGTACGGCGGTGATCTCGACGAGCGTGCTGCCGAGCTGGCCCGGCGACACCCGAACGTGACGTGGCTCGGTCACGTGTCCGACGACGCACGGCTCTTCGCGCTCTGGCAACACGCCGGGGCGTACTTCCACGGCCACAGCGTCGGTGGGACGAACCCGGCGCTCGTCCAGGCGATGCACTGCGGGGCACCCACCGTCGCCCGGGACACCGTGTACAACCGCGAGGTCCTGGCCGGGATGGACGCGCTGTTCGTGCAGCCGGAGCCGGATGCGATCGCCGCGGCCGTGCTCGCCCTGCTGGGGGACCCCGCTGCGCAGGAGCGTCTCCGCGGACAGGTCCGAGCACGCGCCCGCACCGCCTACAGCTGGGCCGGCGTGTGCAGCGCGTACGAGCGGACCCTGGCGGAGGCCGCGCGAGGCGCCGGCCGCGCCTCCTCCGGCGGGGCGGTCGCTCCGGGGCGGTGACCCGCACTCCTGCCGTATCCTGACCCGGCCATGCAGTGCGACTACTACGACCGCGGGGTGTGCCGGTCCTGCACGCTCATGGGTCAGCCCTACGCCGACCAGGTGCTCGACAAGGAGATCCGGACGCGCGAGCTCCTGCACGACGCCGTCGAGGCGGCTGGCGGACCGGGGGCCGTCGAGTGGCTGCCGGCGGTGACGAGTCCCGAGTCCGCCTACCGCAACAAGGCGAAGATGGTCGTCGGCGGCACGGTGCAGCGACCGACCGTCGGCATCCTCGACGACCGGCAGCGCGGTGTCGACCTGCGGCACTGCGGGATCTGCACGCCCGGCATCCAGCGCGCGCTGCCGATCCTGGCCGCGTTCGTCGCGGACGCCGGTCTCATCCCGTACGACGTCGCCGCGCGGCGGGGCGAACTGAAGTTCGTGCTCGTGACGGAGTCGCCGAGCGGAGCGCTCATGGTGCGCTTCGTGCTCCGCTCGGAAGGGCAGCTGCCACGACTCCGGCAGCACCTCGGCGCACTGCTGCGCGACCTGCGGGAAGCCGTCGTGGTCACCGCGAACCTGCTGCCCGAGCACAAGGCGGTCACCGAGGGCGAGCGCGAGGTCGTGCTGACCGAGCAGGAGACGCTCCCGATGCGGTTCGGCGACGTGACGATGCACCTGCGGCCGCAGAGCTTCTTCCAGACGAACACCACCGTCGCCGCGCAGCTGTACGCCCAGGCGACGGCGTGGATCGACGAGGTCGCACCGACGTCCATGTGGGACCTCTACTGCGGCGTCGGGGGTTTCGCGCTGCACGCCGCCCGGCCCGGGCGCGCGGTGACCGGCATCGAGACCAGCCGCGAGGCCGTCCGTTCCGCGAAGCAGTCCGCGCGCGAGGCCGGCCTGACCGACGTCCGGTTCGCGGCGGACGACGCCACGGAGCACGCGCTGCGCGCCCGCCCCGGCACGACGCCGGAGCTCGTCGTGGTGAACCCGCCGCGTCGCGGCATCGGCGAGACCCTCGCGGACTGGATCGAGGGGTCCGACGTGCAGCACGTCGTCTACTCGAGCTGCAACCCGGTGACGCTGGCGAAGGACCTTGCGCGGATGCCCTCGATGCGCCTCCGCCGGGTGCGCGTGCTCGACATGTTCCCGCAGACGGGGCACCTGGAGGCCGTCACCCTGCTGTCGCGGCGGTGACCGCGCGCGGTCCGGAGGCGCCGTGCGGGCCCGCCCCGCGCCTCCAGACCGGCATTGCCAGCCAACTGCCAAGGTCGCGTACCCGGGTACGCCGCGATCCGCGGGTGCGCGCCCGTCCGGACGTTCAGGAACCGGGCCGGGGGACAGGCTTCCGACGGGTAGAACCGTTTGTCTCAGTTTGATAACGGTTGAGAGTTGCCTATGGTGGCCCACCGAAGCGCCGCCGGCACCAGTCCACTGCCCCCGGAGGCGCACCCCACGTCATGACCGCGATCGGTCGGGACGGGCAGTGGTGGCCGTTCGACGGCCCGTGGTCCCGGTGGAGCGATCAACCATGAAGAAGCTTTCCCGTACCCGCACCATCGTCGGCGGTCTCGCCTTCGCAGGCATCGCCGCGACTGGGGTCGGCCTCGCGGCGACCCCGGCGAACGCCGCCTCCGGTTCGACCTGGGACGCGCTCGCACAGTGCGAGTCCGGTGGCAACTGGGCCATCAACACCGGCAACGGCTACTCCGGCGGCCTGCAGTTCACCCAGAGCACCTGGGCGGCGAACGGCGGCACGGGCAGCCCGGCCGCGGCGAGCCGTGCGACCCAGATCGCCGTCGCCGAGCGCGTCCTCGCCTCGCAGGGCTGGGGCGCCTGGCCGGCCTGCTCGGCGAAGCTCGGGCTGAGCGGCACGACCGGAGCCGCCCCGCAGGCCGCAGCCCCGCAGCCGGCGGCTCCCGCTGCCCCGGCGGCTCCGGCTGCCCCGGCTGCCCCGCAGCAGGCCGCGCCGCAGCAGGCCGCACCGGCGGCCCCGGCGGCTCCGGCCGCCCCGGCGAAGCCGAGCAAGCCCGCCGCGGTCGCCACGAGCGGCAAGACCTACACGATCGCCTCGGGTGACACGCTCGACAGCATCGCCACGAAGCTGCAGATCGAGGGTGGCTGGAAGCAGCTGTGGGCGGCGAACACGTCCACCGTCGACGACGCGAACCTCATCTACGCCGGCCAGGAGCTCCAGCTCCCCGCCTGACGCTCGTCACCGACAGCAGGGGGCCTGCGCGACCGATCCGTCGCGCAGGCCCCCTGCTGTCGGTTCCACGGCTCGTCGGTGACACGGTTCGTCGGTGGCGCGGTTCGTCGCCACCGGCCGGCCGGGTCACTGCGGGTTCTCGCGCAGCCATGCCGGGACGTCGTCGGACCGGAGCGCCCGCGAGAGCGACTGCACCGCGAGCGTGTTCAGCGTCACGTACGACTGTCCGTCCGGTGAGGTCCCGCCGCCCGCCGTCGGCAGCGTCGACGTCGTCAGGTCGGACGGGCGGACGTCGCGCAACGACCAGCCGAGTCCGACCATGGTCGAGAAGGTCAGGTCGGGATCGACGGCGAGGTGGCTGCTCGTCGCCGCGACAAAGTCCTGGACGCGGCGGGGGTCCGTGATCGTGCCCTTCGACAACAGAGCGTCGGCGATCCCGCGCATGAACGCCTGCTGGTTCCGCACGCGGGTGTGGTCGGCGTCGGCGAAGGCGTACCGCTCGCGCACGAACGCGAGGGCGTGCTCGCCGTCGAGCCGGTTCGTGCCCTGGTCGAAGTGGACCCCCTGCCGCGTCGTGAAGGCTTGCTCGGACCGGACCGTCACGCCGCCGAGCGCGTCGGTCATCTCGCGGAAGCCGCCGAAGTCGATCTCCGCGACGTGGTCGATGCGCACGTCGAGGAGCTGTTCCACCGTCTGCACGGTCAGGGGGACGCCGCCCCACGCGTACGCGGCGTTGATCTTCGCCGTGCCGTGGCCGGGGACGTCCACCCAGGAGTCGCGCATGATCGACACGAGGTGGACGGCACGGCGGTCTGCGGGCACGTGCACGAGCATCAGGGTGTCGGCGCGCCCGCCCACGGCCCGGTCACCGTCGGGGTCGGCGGCGGCCCGTGAGTCCGAACCGATGAGCAGGATGTTCTCGGCGTCGGCCGACGCGGCGGGGCGGTGTCCGGTGGGGAAGGGATCGGCGATCACGTCCTTGCCGGCGTCGTAGCTGCGGGCGAGGCCGCCGACGAAGACACTGACGACGACGGCGATCACCGTGGCGACCGCCACGAGGGAGCCCAGCGTGGCGAGGAGTGCGACGAGGAACGGTCGGCGTCGGCGTCGGCGTCGTCGGCCTCGCGTCGGACGGTCGGCCTCACCTGCTGCGGTCGCCGCATCGTCGGCTGCTGCAGTCGGCGCATCGCCGGCTGCTGCATTCGCGTCAACGGCTGCTGCCGCCTCGGCTGCGCGTGCGGCGCGGCGCTCGGACATCGCGCTCCTCGGGATCGTCGGGATCATTCGGTCGATCCGCCGACACTACCACATCTGGTATATCAGAAGGCGGTGCGGGCGAGGAGGGCCGTCAGCGCGCGCCGCAGGTCCGGATCGTCCGGCAGGACGTCACGCTCGATGTGCCGGGCTGCCTCCCACGCGGACCGGCCGTGCTCGGTGACGGCCACGACGCGGCGCCGACGGTCGTCCGGGTGCGCGGACCGTTCGACGAGTCCGTCGCGCTCCATCCGCTCGAGCGTCCGCGACATCGTCTGCGGCTGGACCCGGGCCGTCCTGGCCAGGGTGTCCGCCCCGGTCGGCCCGGTCCGCAGGAGGATGTCGATGACGACGACGGCGGTGTGGGGCAGTCCGATGGCGCGGAGTCGTTCGTCCCAGTCCCGCTCGACGGCACGGGCCGCCGCCGACAGCAGGCGACCGAGCGGCCAGTCGGCCGGGGCGTCGTCCATGCGCCGATCCTACGGCTCGGTCCGGCGATCCTCAGCGGATTCCATGGCCGCTCCACGCTTGGCCGTTATGGTTTCCGGGTGGAGAACGCACCCGAGGAGACGACGCGCCGCGCCCGTCGCGGCACCGCACCGCCGCGGCACGGGCGGCAGAAGCGGCGGGGCGGGGTCGTCCTGCCCGCCGTCGCCGGGGTCCTCACGATGGGCCTCCTGCTGAGCGGCGGCTACGCGGCGTACGCGTACGGCAAGCTGTCCGGCGGCGTGACCCGGATCGACGCGATCACCGGTGCGACGAAGACGGACGACGACGTCGACGGCAAGGCGCAGAACATCCTGCTCGTCGGTGACGACCACCGCCCGGACAACGCGACGCCGGAGCAGATGGCCGAGCTCAGCACGACGAGCGACGGCGGCGCCACGAACACCGACACGATGATCGTGCTGCACATCAACGCGGACGGGTCGCAGGCGACGATGATCTCGTTCCCGCGCGACTCCTTCGTCGACATCCCGGGCGTCGGCAAGGGCAAGCTGAACAGCGCCTTCTACTACGGGACCCTCAACGGCGGCGGCGACACCGGTGGTGCGAAGCTGCTCATCAAGACGATCCAGAACCTCAGCGGGCTGTCGATCGACCACTACGTGCGCGTCTCGCTGCTCGGCTTCTACCAGGTGGTCAAGGAGCTCGGGCCGGTCGACGTGTGCCTCAACCAGGCGGTGAACGACCCGTACTCGGGCGTGGACCTGCCGAAGGGTCGCTCGACGCTGGACGCGAAGCAGGCGCTCTCCTTCGTGCGCCAGCGGCACGGGCTGCCGAACGGCGACCTCGACCGCAACGTCCGGCAGCAGTACTTCCTCTCGCAGGAGGCCCGCAAGGTCCTCTCCGCGGGCACCCTGCTCAACCCGGTGAAGATGGGGAACATCCTCAAGGCCGTCGGCGGGTCCATCCAGACGGACACCGACCTCGTGTCGCTCGCCTCGCAGATGCGCAACCTGCGTCCGGGCAACATCCAGTCGGCGACGATCCCGACGCTCGGCACCCCCACGGTCTACGTCGGCGGTTCCGCGCTGTCCGTGGTCGAGGTCGACACCGTCGGGCTCCCCGCGTTCGTGCAGAGCCTGGTCGGCGACCCGGAGGAGTACACGAACGCGCAGGCCTGGCGCCCGGCGAACGTGCCGGTGACGGTCCTCAACGGCAGCGGCGTCACGGGCGCCGCCGGAGCCGCCGGTCAGGCCCTCGCCGCACGGGGCTTCCCGGTGGGTGCTCCGGGCTCGTCCGAGACGACGAAGACGACCATGGTGCAGTACCCGGCGGGCAAGGAGGGGCAGGCGAAGGCGGTCGCCTCCGTCGTGCCCGGGGCCGTCGCGGTCCGCACCGACACGGTGTCCGGTGTCACGCTCGTGCTCGGCACGGACGGCAAGACCGCGACCCCGCCGGCTCCCTCCGGCGGCGCGTCCGCAGGCGGGTCGGCCGAGACGACCGCTCCCTCGAAGCCGGCTGCGAAGCCGTCGCGGTCCGCGTCGAGCGAGCCGAAGCCGTCGTCGACCGACGTCAAGAGCTACGGCAAGGAAGGCGTCTGCATCAACTGATGCGCGGTGACGCCCGACTGCGCCCTGGGCGACCCCGCCCACCCCTTCGCTAGGTTCGACGGGTGAGCCCCGCCGCGCGTCCGATCACCCTGATGACCTACAACGTGAAGAACCCGGACCCCGAGTACGACTGGCCGGCGCGGCTGCCGGTCGTCCTCGACGTCATCCGGCGGCACGACCCCGACGTGCTGTGCGTGCAGGAGGCCTTCGACCACCAGATGGACGGGCTCCGAGCGGGCCTGCCGGAGCACGGCGACGTGGGACAGGGCCGCGAGGGCGGCACGAGCGGTGAGCACGCGGCCGTCTTCTACCGGCGGAGCCGTCTCCGGCCGGGGGACGTGGGCACCTTCTGGCTTTCCGACACACCGGACGAGCCGGGCTCGAACACGTGGGGGAGCCGCTACCCGCGGGTGGCGAACCACGTGCGCTTCCTCGACGCCGAGGGTGGGGCCTTCACGCTCCTGACGACGCACCTCGACCACGAGCAGGGCCCGCACGGCGACGAGGTCCGCGGACGCAGCGCAGCGCTCATCGTCGAACGGCTGAGTGTGCTCGAGGGGCCGTCCGTGTTCGCCGGGGACTGCAACGAGCCGGCCGGGACGGGTGCGGCGTCCCGGGTGTTCGCCGAGGCCGGGTTCGAGGACGCCTGGCTCGTCGCCGGGGACCCGGACGACCGGACCGCGACCTACAACGACTGGGAGCCGCCCGTGCCGTCCGGCGAGCGGATCGACTGGGTCCTCACACGCGGGACCGCCGGGGTCGACCGGGTCGTGATCGACCACGACGGCCCGGAGACCTGGTTCGCCAGCGACCACTTCCCGGTCGTCGCGACGCTGCGGGTCTGAGGGGCCGGGTCAGCAGCCGCGCTGCGCGTGCACCGGCATGGGCGACCCGATCACGGTGACCGTCGTGCCGTCGGTGAGCGCGGAGACACCGTTGGTGCCGGTGTCGTCCGTCGTGCTCTCGGGCCGGACCGTCACGCTGTCGGCGCGGCCGTCGTCTGCCTCGGCGTCGTCTCCTCGGGCGTCGTCGTCCGCCGTGGCGGCCCAGCCCTCCTCGAGCAGCAGCTGCCACGCCGCCGAGTCGCCGTCGCCGAAGGACACCCGCTCCGAGGCGGGCGCGTCGTCGATCTCGTGGGCGATGTCGTCGCCCACCTGCACGCCGCGTGGGCCGGTCAGGTCGACGCGGGAGTCGAAGCGGGAGCGGACACCGTCGCGGAGGACGCGGACCTCGACGGCGTTGCCGGTCTGCGCGGGCGTGGTCATCGCGGCGACGCGGATCGCACCGCCCCACGTGTAGGTCGTGCCGGACGGGAAGCAGGCCCCGCCGTCGCCCACGGCGGTCTGGGTCCGCGAGGGCGTGCCGAGCAGCCGGTTGAGCAGGCTGACGGTGGTGCGCGAGTCCCGCATCGACGTCTCGGCCACGGTCGTGCCGCCGCGACGGAACACGAGCGACTCGGCGTCGAGCTCGACCGAGTCGACCCGCTTCAGCTTCGCCGTGGTCACCCGGGGCGGTTCGACGTACGGGCGGAAGGCGCCCAGTTCGGCGGCGGCTGCGGCGGACGTCCGACCGGTGCCCGGGCCGGCGTCGACGCCGACCGTGCACGCCGACAGGGCGAGCACGGCGGCGCTGAGCGCGAGCACGGTCCGGGAGGTCACCGTTCGACGGTACGACGTCGGACCGGAGCGGACGACAGGTGTTACCGAATCGGAGCCTGCCCGTCACCTGACCGTGACATTCGACGAGGGCTCGTGCACGCGCGGGGGACAGGCTCCTGGACGGACGGTGGTGTGCGGGTGCGTAGCGTTCGGCCCATGACGGACCAGTACACGATGCAGGACCCGACGAAGCTCTACGCCGACAAGAAGCCGGACGAGCAGTACCTCGAGGGCGCGGGGACCGACCAGGAGATGGCGCAGAACGTCCCCGCCGACCACGGCGAGGACACGTACCGCGGCTCCGGCCGCCTCGAGGGCCGCAAGGCGCTCGTCACCGGCGGCGACTCCGGGATCGGCGCCGCCGTCGGCATCGCCTACGCCCGCGAGGGCGCCGACGTCGCGATCTCGTACCTCCCCGAGGAGCAGGAGGACGCCGACCGGATCGTCGCCCTCATCGAGGCCGCCGGACGCAAGGCGGTCGCGCTGCCCGGCGACATCACCTCGCTCGAGTTCTGCGAGCAGCTCGTCGCGGACGCGGTGGAGCAGCTCGGCGGGCTCGACATCCTCGTGAACAACGCCGGCAAGCAGCAGAACGTCGACGACATCACGAAGATCTCCGACGACGAGTTCGACGAGACCTTCAAGACGAACGCCTACGCGACGTTCCGCATCACGAAGGCCGCGGTGCCGCACCTGCAGCCGGGCTCGACGATCATCAACACGACCTCGATCCAGGCCTACGCGCCGTCCCCGCACCTCGTCCACTACGCGGCCACGAAGGCCGTCGTCAACAGCCTCGCGAAGGGCCTCGCGGCGCAGCTCGCCCCGAAGGGCATCCGCGTGAACGCGGTGGCGCCGGGCCCGATCTGGACGCCGCTGCAGCCCGCCGGCGGCCAGCCGCCGGAGGCGCTGCCCTCCGCCGGCGAGCAGACCTACCTCGGCCGCTGGGGGCAGCCCGCCGAGCTCGCGCCGGCGTACGTGTTCCTCGCGAGCGGCGAGTCGTCGTACGTCGTCGGCGAGACGCTCCACGTCGACGGTGGGATGCCGACCCCGTAACGGCGGCGGGACACCCCGAGACGGACGGGAGGCGCGGTGCCAGCCGGCACCGCGCCTCCCGTCCGTCCGTGTCTCAGCAGGTGACGGAACGGGCCATCCGTTCCAGCAGTTCGCGCGCGGACAGCGCCGCGGCCAGCTCGACCTCCACCGGGTTGATCCCGATCGCGCGTTCGAACGCGCGGCGACGGGCCTGGTCCGCGATCGGCACCTCCGGCCGCTGCGGCAGCACCGCGATCGCGCGCGCCGCGGCGTCGAACGCGCCGGCCGGACGGCCGAGCTGCTCCCACATCGTGCGGACGTCGTGCGCGACCTGGTCGGGGTCGCCGCCGAACTCGAAGCCGGCCGACGCCATGGTCGCGAGTCCCTGTGCGGTGGGGTCCTGCGGGGTCATCCCCGCATCGTGACACGGACGGCCGCGAACGCGCTGCGAACCGCGGTGCGGACACCGCTTGTCCCCCGAGATGCTGACACCCGTACCGGGGATTCTGTTGTCCCCCGATCTGCGTTTGACTGAACGTGTCCCGAGAACGGGGACGACGCGGACAGGACGTCCGGGGACGACGGAGGGCACGATGCTCGAACACGCCAGCGCGGACACGCATGCGGCGGCTGCTGCGGCGGCCACCCTGCACCTCCGGATCACCATCGTCGGCGCCACCGTCGACCTGCTCCGGGACGTCCCCTTCCACGAGGCGAACCCGGCGCAGGTGGCCGAGCGGCTCGGGATCGGCGTGGACGAGCTGCAGAAGCACTTCCCGTCGTGGGACGGCCTCGTGCTCGCCGCCGTCGACCGGTGGAACGGCAACCGGCTGGACGAGGTCACCCGCGAGGTCGGGGACGGCTCGACCGTCGAGCTGCTCCGCGGGATCGTCGCGTCGAACGCCGAGGACCCGGCGCTGATGCGCCTCCTCGTCGCCCTGCTGTCGGTCGCGGGCAACCCGCAGCACCCGATGGCGACCTACCTCCGGTCGCGGTACCAGCTGTTCACCGCGCAGATCACGCGCGGGCTCGAGCACGACGTGGCCGTCGGCCGCGCGCCGCACACGATGGATCCCCGTCGCGGTGCGGAGCAGCTGATCGCGCTGTACGAGGGACTCCAGCTGCAGGCGCTCCTGCGCTCGGAGCTCGACCTCGTGCCGGCGTTCGACCGTGCCGTCGCGCGCCTCGAACGCGGCTGGATGGAGCGGTACGAGCCGCAGGCCGCGCGTCGGTTCTCGACGTGGGGCGACAGCGGCGAGTGGGAGATCTGACCCGACGCCACTCGTCGACGGTTGCACCGGTGGCCGCTGAGCGCGTTCCCGAGTCGTCGTCGAGCCGCCTCGGCGTACTGCTGGGGGCTCCGACGGAAGGAGCCGACATGGCAGCACCGAACCCGATCCAGGTCCAGAAGTACCTCAGCGGCATCGACTACCCGGCGTCGAAGGACGACATCGTGGCGACGGCCGAGAAGGAGGGCGCGGACGGCGACGTCCTCGACGCGCTGAAGAACATCCCGGACGGCGAGTACGACGCGCCGACGGCGGTGTCGAGCGCCGTCTCCGACGCCGGCTGAGCCGGACGCCGACCGACTCCTCGGGCTGAGCGACGGTCCACGCGCCTCGACGCACGTGGTCTGTCGCTCAGCCCGAAGTCATGCGAGGGGGCGCCGGGCGGCGTCAGCGCGATCGCGGTCCGCGGGACCCGCGCGGCACGCTCCCGTCGCCCGGGTCGTAGCCGGTGATGTGCAGCCCGGTCCGGACATCGGCTGAACGCGGTCAGTACCGGCGTCGGATGCTGAGGCGGCCGAGGGCGAAGGGTCGGACCGGACCGCGCACGCTCACCGTACCGACAGACGGACGGGAGGCGCGGTGCCAGTCGGCACCGTCCTCCCTCGCAGGCCCGGTCGGCGCGCCCCACGCAACGCTTCGCGTTGCCGCTGAGCGGGGCGCGCCCGTCCGCGTATGGTCGCGACTACTGCTCGAAGGTCGCCTTGAGCTCGATGTCGACGCCGGTGAGCGCCTTCGAGACCGGGCAGGTGGCCTTGGCCTGGTCGGCGGCCTCGAGGAAGGCGGCCTCGTCGATGCCGGAGACCTCGCCGTTCACCGTCAGGGTGATGCCGGTGAGCTTGAAGCCGCCCGCGCTGTCCGGGCCGAGCGAGACGTCAGCCTTGACGTCGAGGGCCTCGACGGTGCCGCCGGCCTCGCCGAGGATCGCCGAGAACTGCATCGCGTAGCAGGCCGAGTGGGCCGCGGCGATGAGTTCCTCGGGGCTGGTGCTGCCGCCGGCCTCGTCGGCGGCGCGCTTCGGGAAGGAGACGTCGTAGGTGCCGACCTTCGAGCTGGACAGCTCGACCTGGCCGGAACCGTCGTTGAGGCCGCCCTGCCAGGCGGTTCGTGCGGTGCGCGTGGGCATGTCCGCTCCTTTCGTTAGGGGAGGCTCCGCGATTGGAACCGGTTCCGAGTCAACCGGAGAACGCACGTTCTCGCAACCTGCTCACGGTGAAGACGCAGGGTGCCAGCGCTGGAATGGTGGAGATCCTTTCGATCAGGTGGTCGTGTGCTGATCGTCAAGTAGGTGGGGCGGAACGCGGGGCACCTTTCCGGCAGACCGGTTCGTACCGCTTGAAGGAGCGCAGGCGGAGGCTGTTGGAGACGACGAAAGTCGAAGAGAGCGCCATCGCGGCCGCGGCGATGAGGGGGTTGAGGAGCCCTGCCGCAGCGAGGGGGATCGCAGCGACGTTGTAGCTGAAGGCCCACACGAGGTTGATGTGGATGGCGCGCAGGGTGGCGCGGGAGAGCTGGACGGCGTCGACGACGGCGCGGAGATCGTCGCGGACGATGATCACGTCGGCGGCCTTCATGGCGACGTCGGTGCCCTGCACGACGGCGATGCCGAGCGTCGCTGTCGCGAGGGCGGCGGAGTCGTTGACACCGTCACCGACCATCGCGACGTGGTGCCCGTCCGCCTGCAGCCGGGCAACGTGTGCGGCCTTCTCGTCGGGGAGAACGCGGGCGATGACGTCGTCGACGTTGACTTCCGCACCGACGGCGTTTGCGGTGGGCTGGGAGTCACCGGACAGCAGGACGGTGTGCAGGCCGAGCGCGCGCAGTCGTCCAACCGCCTCGACGGCGCCTGGGCGGATCGTGTCCTGAACGGTGAGCACCGCGGCGACCTCACCGTTGACGGCGAGCAGGACCACGGTCGCACCCGAGGCTTCCCGCTCATCGACGACGTCGGTGATGCGGGTGTCGAGGGCCACGTCGAACGATTCGAGGAGTTCGCCCCGTCCGATGGCGCACGGCTGTCCGTCGACGATGGCGACCGCGCCGAGCCCGGGGTGTGCGACGAAGTCCTCGGACGAGGGCACGCTGCCGAGTCGTCTGACGGCCGCGGTCGCGATCGCTCTGCCGACGGGGTGTTCGGACGCCGCTTCGAGGGCCCCGGCGATGGCGAGGGCGGTGTCGGCATCCGTGTGGAACGAGTCGATGGCGGTGAGCCTCATCCGGCCGGTGGTGAGCGTTCCGGTCTTGTCGAGCACGACGGTGTCGATGCGGCCGCTGGCTTCGAGGGCATCGGGTCCCTTGATGAGCACGCCGAGTTGTCCGCCTCGGCCGACGCCGACCATGAGCGCGGTCGGGGTTGCCAGACCGAGGGCGCAGGGGCAGGCGATGATGAGGACGGCGATGCTGTTGGTGATCGCGGTGGCGGTGGGGGCCCCGCTGATCAGCCAGCCGACGGCGACGAGGAGAGCGATGCCGATGACGACGGGCACGAACGCGCCCGCGATACGGTCGACAGTGCGCTGGACAGCAGCCTTGCGGCGCTGCGCGTCCTCGGCGACGGCGGCCATCTGTGCGAGGCGTGTGCGGGTGCCGACGGCGTCGGTTCGGATGGTGAGCCGGCCGCCCTGGACGAGGGTGCCGCCGATGACGCTGTCTCCGGGAGTGGTCTCGACGGGGACGGATTCGCCGGTCAGGGCGGAGGTGTCGAGCGTCGCGGTGCCGTCGAGGACGGTGCCGTCGACGGGGATCCGGCCCCCTGGGCGGACGACGAGGCGGTCGCCGACGCGGACGGCGCTGAGCGGGACGGTGCGTTCTCCACCGCCCGTGAGCAGTTGCGCTTCGCTGACGCCGAGGTCGCCGATGGCTTCGAGGACGTCGGCGGCGCGCCGACGGCTGCGGCTTTCGAAGTAGCGACCGGCGAGCTGGAAGGTGACCATGCCAGCGGCGACGTCGAGGTAGATCGAGTCCGCTCCGGCGGGGGTCTTTCCGAATCCGAGCCAGTACCCGGAGCTGGTCGCGGGGTCCGCGAGGAGCGTCCAGAGCGCCCATCCGAACGACACGACGATACCGAGGGAGACGAGGGCGTCCATGCTGATGTTGCCATGCTGCAGTCCGCGGAGGGTCGCTCGATGGAAGGGCCCTGCCGCCCAGGTGACGATCGGGACGGCGAGGAGGACGCACAGCGCCTGCCAACCCGGGAACCGCCATGCGGGGACGAGGGCGAGGACGATCGTGATGTCGCACAGCGGGATCGTGAGCAGTGCCGCGACCGCGAGTCGTCGGCGGAGCGTCGTCGTGCGGACCTCTGCGGCGCGGGCGCTCCATGCGTCATCGCCCGGTGTGTGGACGGCGGCCGTGTACCCGGCGCGTTCGACCTGCGCGATCGCGATCGGTGCATCGCCGGCGCCGAGACCGGTGACGGTGGCGCGCTCGGTCGCGAAGTTCACGGATGCGGTGACCCCGTCGAGCTTGCCGAGTCTGCGTTCGATTGCGTTGGCGCACGCGGCGCAGGTCATGCCACCGATGTCCAGTTCGAGCCGTTGCTCAAGGTGCCGGTCACGGCGAGGTGATGTGGTGGTCACGATGACTCCCGGCGGTCGTTGATGTCGAGTGTCAGTCGACGGTGGGTGTGTTCGAGGTCGGATGCGTCCGGCTGCTCGGCGGTCGTCGTGGGACCCGAGTGGGCTCCGGCTGGGCTGGCGACGCGGGCGGCGAGGTCGCCGAGCATGGCGTTGTACTGCTCGTAGTCGTCATCGAGGCCGCGGTCGGCGTGCCTGTCGGAGCGCCTGGCCTGCCGGGCGTCCTGCTCGGCCCATTGGGTGACGAGCGCGATGACGACGACGATCAACGGCAGTTCCCCAGCTGCCCAGGCAATGCCACCGGCGACGTACTGGTCGTGGGCGAGGCTGCCGATCCACCGCACATCGAGGTACCGGTAGTACGTGCCGGCGAGGAGGTCGGTGCTGGTCATCACGACGACGCCGAAAAAGGCATGGAACGGCATCGCTGCGAGCACGAGGCCGAGTTTGCCGATGTGCGGCAATGGCCGGGGAGGCGCGTCGACGCCGATGACGAGCGCGTAGAAGACGTACCCGCTGGCGAGGTAGTGCAGCGTCATCGCCTGGTGCGCCCAGTGGTACCGCATCGCCCAGTCGAAGAACGGGCTGAGGTAGATGGCGTAGTACGAGCCCACGAACACCGCGAGGACGTACACCGGGTTGTACGCGATCCGCAGCAGGTTCGCGTGCGTCAGCGCGACGAGCCATTCGTGCGGGCCGGCGAACCGGTCAGGACGGTGCGCGGTCGTGGCGCGGAGGAAGAGGGTGACGGGGCCGCCGAGGACGAGCAGCAGTGGTCCGAGCATGTTCAGGCTCATGTGCAGGCCCATGTGCACGGCGAACGATGCCGACGAGTACGGCCCGACTCCGGAGGATGTGGTGACGATGACGCTGACCCAGCCGAGTACCCATGCGCTGGTGCGGCCCATCGGCCACCTGTCCCCGCGCTTCCGGAGCCGGAAGACGGCCGTCGCGTAGGCGGTGACGCTGGCGAGCGCGACGACGAGGAAGAGGAGGTTGACCCGACCGGCCGTCCACAGTGTGATCGGAGTGAGCGGCGTGTCCACCCGATAGCCCAGGAAGAGCTGCTGCACGTCGGTGGGGACGAAGTACACCGGCGGTGGGATCCGCGACATCACGACCCCGAGGCCCGCCGCGATCAGCAACACTGCGAGGAGGGCCTCGGAGGTGATGCGGGTGGCGAAGCGCCGCCGGTGCAGCAGCGTTGCCCCCGCGGCGGCGGTCACGAGTGCGAGTTGCACGGCGAACAGCAACCCGGTCGGGGTTGCCCACGGCGCCGTGCCTGCGAGCTCCACCGTGGCGACGACCAGCGTGCCGGCCGTCCAGATTCCCCAGACCGTTCCAGCGAGGATGCGGTGTCGTCGCACCGTGATAACGCCGGGTGCGCCGGTGCGCCAACGGAGGACGAGGGTGGCAGTCGTACCGAGCCAGATCCCGCCCGCGGGTGTGGCGAACGCGGCGGCATCACCGCTGATGTCGTGATTCGGTCCGACGAGCACTTGCGTGACCAGTACCGGTGCCAGCAGTCCCAGCACGCCGATCAGGGCGAGGAGGACCGTACTGACCCAACCGCGGATCACGGACGCGGCGACGAAGATCGTCGCCGCGATGCACGTCACCACCATCCAGGCGCCCGGCAGGTAGCTTGCCTGCACCAGGAAGCGGACGGCGCCGGGCTCGAGGAGTTTCGTGATCGGTTGCCCGCTCGCATCTGCGGCATCGACGGCGACGAGGACCACCGAGGTCGCCGACCAGATGGCCGCCGCCGGCCGGGTGAGCGAGAGGTCCCGTCCGTTGTCGATCACGGTGCGTGAGCGACGTGGGGTGAGGAACGCCGCCGCGATGAGGCTGCCGACCGTCAGTCCGCCGGCTACGTCCGCCACCAGGCGCAGCACGCCGCTCATCAGCGCTGTCGGCAGCCCCGGGTAGCCGCGGCCGAGCCGGTCGTAGGAGGAGGGGCCGAGCAGGGCCACCGCGACCATGACGATCGTGACCGCGAGGCAGCCGCCGGCCCACGGGAACACTTGGACCCGCGAGCGCCGTTGCGCGGGCGAACTCAGGAGCGAGAGAAGCACGCTGCAATTCTACAAGATGTAAAATACTATTTCTACATCTTGTAGAACGGCGTCGCTCGAGAGGTTCCCATCGTGTCTCACCCGCTCCCGTTGTCCGTCGTGCTGACAGGGCTTTTCACCGTCACGGCCGGCGGATACCTCGGCTTGGCGCTCCGTCCGGGGGTGGTGGCGTCTCCCCGCATCAGTGCCGTTCTGCACCTGCTGATGAGTGTCGCGATGGTGGCGATGCCCTGGGCGTGGGGGGCAACACTCGCACCGCCGCTTCCCCAGATGATCGTGTTCGGGGCGGCGACGGTCTTCTACCTCGTGCTGGCTCTCGCCGCGTCACGGCACCGCGGGCATGGGCATCTCGCCCTCGGTGGATCCGGTCGCCCTGTGCTGGCCTACCACGCGGTCATGATGGCGGCGATGGTCGTCATGAGCGTGATGATGCTGCCGATGGCGGGGCAGTCTGCGATGTCGATGTCGATGTCGATGTCGATGTCGATGTCGATGCCGATGCCGATGCCGATGCCGATGGCGGGAGTGTCGGGCGGCGGGTACGGCATGCGCGCGATGTTGTCGGGATGGACGCCGGTGTGCTGGGTCCTCGTCGTGGTCTTCGCCGCGGCAACCGTGTGGATGCTGGTCCGCTTCGTCGGGTCGGTCAGGACTCGGCAACATCCGTGGGCACAGGTGGATGCTGCGCTCATGCTGCTCATGAGTGTCGGCATGGCGCTTGCGTTCGTTCCCACGAGTTGAAGCGCGGTTCTCGCTTCCTGCACCGTGTCCTACTGCGGCGGATGTCTCGTCGCGTACCGGGCTGCCGGGAATCGGCACCGCGCCTCCCGGTGGCCACTGTGCGTCCGAGGCGGGCCACCTACGACGGACGAGGCACCGCTGTCATCGTCCGTACCACCGCGTGCGACGGGGAGACCATCCGGGCGTGCCCGACCCGCCGGGGAGCACGTCCGCGAGCTCACAGGTGCCGTGCCGTGCCGCCCGCGTCGGTCCTGGGGCCGTGGGACTGTGGGGCAGGGCGATCGACACGCTTGTCCCTTGGACTGGGGCACGACGGGTGTCGTCAAGGGTCTTGTGCGACGCCTGTGGAAAAGCGACCATCGTTCGTCGGCGTGTTCAGGGCGCGCCGTGACCAGTCGGCGCAGGGCGCCGTCGCTTCCAGATCAGGGGTTCCATGAGCAGCACACCGTCGACCGTCGCGCGCGTCCGCCGACTCCCTCGCATCGCCGCGGCACTCGTCGCGGTCGCCGTCGCAGCCGGCACGATCGTCGGGGTCACCGAACCGGCGTCCGCCTCCACGGTCTACACGGGCTCGGTGCCCGCGGGCACCACCATCTACCCAGGCGACTCCGTGACGAGCCCGAACGGGCAGTTCCGGCTCGTGATGCAGGGCGACGGCAACCTCGTCGAGTACGGCATCGGCAACGCCGTGCTGTGGGCCTCGAACACGTCGAACCAGCCGGGGGCCGTCGCGACGATCGGCAAGAACCGTGCGGTCGACATCGTCCGCAACGGCAAGCGGATCGCCCGCTGGGCCTCCGCCGGCCGGCCGCAGTCGACGAAGTTCGAGGTGCGCGGCGACGGCACGATGGTCCTGTGGTCCGGGTCCACCGCGATCGTGAACTGGAAGGGCTACCAGGACCGCGTCGCCGCCGGGAACGTGATCCTCCCCGGGACGACCCTGCGGGCCGACGAGTCCGGGAACCGGACCCTCACGATGATGGGCAACGGCATGCTCGTCCAGCGCGTCAACGGCGGCGTCGTCTGGAAGACCAGCAGCACCGTCAAGAACTACAACGCCTACGCGGCGGTGCAGAAGGACGGCAACCTCGTCATCTACTCCGCGGCCGGGAAGGCCATCTGGGCGACCAACACCAGCCGGTACGGCGGCGGCGCGCTGCTCGTGCAGGTCGACAACAACGTCGTGCTCTACGGCAAGAGCGACACCCGCACCTGGTCCACGCAGCGCGTCTCCGGGCTGCTCTGGCCGGTCGCGAGCACGAGGATCTCCGGCAAGTACGGCGACGACCGCGGTGCCGGTCACGTGCCGCGCTACCACCAGGGGACCGACGCCGCGGTCGGCACCGGGACGCCCGTCTACGCCTCCGCGACCGGCAAGGTGACCGAGGCGGCGAGCTCCCCGTCGTACGGCAACTACGTCGTCGTCACGTACGGCATGACGACGGTGCTCACCGCGCACCTCAGCTCCATCGGGGTGAAGAAGGGGCAGGTCGTCACCGTCCGGCAGCAGATCGCGAAGTCGGGCAACACCGGCCAGTCGACGGGACCCCACGTCCACGTCGAGGTGCGCCGGAACGGGACGCTCGTCGACCCGCTGCAGGTGCTCCACTTCCGCTGATCCCACGTCGTCCCCCGCCCTCGGCTCCACGAGCCGAGGGCGGGGGACGATCCGCGTCTCGGCGGCGGACGGTCCCCGACCGCATCGACGCGGCGCCGCGCGGTCAGGCGACGGGGCCGACCCCGCGCAGGACGTCGGCGCGCTCAGGCGACGACCGGGCCGCGTACCCGATGCGGCTCTCGCGGACGTGCCACGCCATCCGGTCGGCGGCCTCGTCCACGTCCCCGGCGTCGATGGCCGCGAGGATGCGCCGGTGGTCCGGCCAGAGCCGCTTGCCACGCGAGAACGTGTCGAGCGCGTAGAGCCACTCGATCTTCCGGGACAGCTGGCGGAGCAGGGTCGCGAGCGTGCTGCTGCCCGACAGCTCGGCGACGAGCAGGTGGAACCGCTCGTTGAGGTCGACGAGCAGGTCGAGCTCGTCCCGTTCCACCGCGGCGTCGCCGGCGTCGAGCACCGCACCGAGCTCCCGACGGACACGCCACCAGTCCTCGGGCGGGGTCGCCGCGTCGAACAGCGTGCGCGCCCGACCGGCCGCGCGGCGGGCGGTGGCGGTCTCGAGCGCCTCGCGCACCGCGAACAGGTCGTCGGCCTCGTCGAAGGGGATCTCGGCGATCCGGGACCCGACGTTCGGTCGTGACACGACGAAGCCCTCGCCCTCGAGCCCGCGCAGCGCCTCGCGGACCGGCACCCGGGACACCCCGTAGCGCTCCGCGAGGAACGCCTCGGTCACCCGGGTGCCCGGCTGCAGCGCACCGGTCACGACGTCGTGGCGGATGGCGTCGATGACGCTCGTCCCGTTCAGCACGGTGCCGATCGTGCCACACCCCACCACGCGGTGGCAGCGAGTGCCGTCACACGGCCGCCTCGGCGAGCCGTTTCCGCCCGTGGGCCGAGCATCGCGTCGAGCAGGTCCGTCACGCGGCCGCCTCGGCGAGCCGCTTCCTCCCGTGCGCAGAGCATCGCGTCCAGCAGGTCCGTCACGCGGCCGCCTCGGCGAGCCGCTTCCCCGGGATCGCGTCCAGCAGGTCCTTCGTGTACTGCTCCTGCGGGGCGTCGAACACCGCCGCGACCGTGCCACGCTCGACGACCGCACCGCGTCGCATGACCACGACGTCGTCCGCGATGCGCCGCACCACCCCGAGGTCGTGCGTGATGAACAGGTAGCTCAGGCCCAGCCGGTCCTGCAGCTCCTCGAGCAGCGCCAGGATCTGCTCCTGCACCAGGACGTCGAGCGCGGAGACCGCCTCGTCGAGGATGATGAGCTCCGGCTCGAGCGCCAGCGCACGGGCGATCGCCACGCGCTGCCGCTGCCCGCCGGACAGCTCGTTCGGCCGGAGCTGCGCGACCTCGCGGGGGAGCGCGACCTGGTCGAGCAGCGTGCACACCCGCTCGGTGCGCGACGCCCGGTCGCCGATCCCGAACACCCGCAGGGGCTCGTCGATGATCCGCTCGATCGTGGAGGTCGGGTCGAGCGACCCGTACGGGTCCTGGAACACCGGCTGCACGCGTCGACGGATGCCCCGTCGCTCGGCTCCGCGTGCCGTCCCGATCGACTTCCCGTCGACCAGGGCGGTGCCGGAGGTCGGCGTCTCGAGGCCGAGGACGATCCGCGCGACGGTGGTCTTGCCGGAGCCGGACTCGCCGACGACCGCGGTCGTGGTGCCCCGGCGGACCGCGAACGAGACCCCGTCGGCGGCACGCAGCGTGCCGGCGCCGCGCCCGCGGATCGTGTACTCCTTCACCAGGTCGGACACGACGAGGATCGGCTCACCCGCGCCGACGGGTTCCGGCGCGACCCCGGACAGCGCCGGCGCCGCGGCGATGAGCCGCTTCGTGTACTCGTGCTGCGGGTCGCGGAGGATCGCCTCCGGCGCACCCTGCTCGACGATCTCGCCGTCGAGCATGACCACGACGCGGTCGGTCCGGTCCGCGGCGACGCCGAGGTCGTGCGTCACGAACAGCAGGGTGGTGCCGTGCTGGTCGACCAAGGTCTGCAGGTGGTCGAGGATCTGCCGCTGCACCGTGACGTCGAGGGCGCTCGTCGGCTCGTCGGCGATGAGCAGCTCTGGCTGGCGGGCGAGTGCGACCGCGATGAGGATGCGCTGCCGCATCCCGCCGGAGAACTCGTGCGGGTACTGGTCGGCCCGGCGCGCGGCCTCGGGGATGCCGGCCTCGGTCATCAGCGCGACCACCCGCTGCCGGATCGCCGCGCGCCCGCGCAGCCCGCCGGCCCTGAGCGCATCGGCGATCTGGGCGCCGACGCGCATCGAGGGGTTGAGGTTCGTCGACGGGTCCTGCGGCACGAGGCCGATGCGGCCGCCCCGGACGCGACGCATGAGCGCCTCGTCCGCGTGCGCGATGTCGTCGTCGCCGAGTCGGATGTCACCGCCGGTGATGTGCCCGGCGCCCGGCAGCAGCCGGAGCAGCGCGGCGATGAGCGTCGACTTGCCCGACCCGGACTGCCCGACGATCGCGACGCGCTCGCCGCGGCGGACGTCGAGGTCGACGCTGTGCAGGACCTCGCGGTCGCCGAACGCGACCCGCAGGTCGCGCACGGACAGCAGGTGGTCGGCTCCGGTGTCGGACGGGAGGCGCGGTGCGGCTCCCGTGGTCGTGTCGCCGTCGTGCATGGTCCGGTCCTCAGCGTCCTGCGGCATAGCCCTGTGCTCCTCTCGGGTTGGCGGCGGCGCCCAGGACGCCGGTGTCGGGGTCGCGCGTCACGCACGACAGGCGACCGAGCGACCAGTCGCCGGCGCGGGTGACGACGTGGCCGAGCTCCTCGAGCCCGGCGATGACGTCGTCACCGAGGCGGTCCTCGACGACCAGGCCGCCCGGCGTCCAGGTGCGGGGCCAGAACGACCCGGGGAACGACGTCGTGTGCAGCGCGGGGGCGTCGATCGCCTGCTGCGGGGAGTAGCCGCCGACGATGGTGCGGAGCAGGTAGAGCAGCTGCCACTGGTCCTGCTGGTCGCCGCCGGGGGAGCCGAGCGCCACGACCGGCTCGCCGTCCTTGAGCACGAGCGTCGGCGTGAGGGTCGTGCGGGGTCGGGCGCCGGGGCGCAGCGTCGACGCGGTGCCCTCCTCGAGCCAGGTCATCTGCAGGCGCGTGCCGAGGCAGAAGCCGAGCTCGGGGATCGTCGGCGACGACTGCAGCCAGCCGCCGGACGGGGTCGCGCTGACGATGTTGCCCCAGCGGTCGACGACGTCGATGTGGCAGGTGTCCCCGCGGGTCTCCCCCGTCTCCATCACGATCGGTTCGCCGCGGTCCTCGTCGGTCGGGGCGTCCTCGGCGGGCGCGGCGACGGCCTGTCCCCGGGCTCCGGGGACGGTGGGCTCGCCGACACCGGCGACCGGTTCGCCGCCCGGCGTGTAGGTCTCGCGGAGCGGGGGCAGTCCGCCGGCGGGCACCGAGACGGTGCCCGGGCGGAGTTCGTGCGAGGCGCGCTCGCCGATCAGGGCGCGCCGCTCGTCGGAGTAGGCGTCCGACAGCAGTTCGGCCATCGGGACGTCGCGCTCGCCGTAGTGTGCCTCGCGGTCGGCCAGGGCGAGCTTCTGCGCCTCGGCGATCGTGTGCGCGCCGAGGACGGTGGACGGGTCGAGCCGGTCGTCGTCGAGCGGGTCGAGCAGGCGCAGGGTCTGCAGGAGCGCCGGACCCTGCCCCCACGGGCCGGTCTTCGCGATCGTGTGGCCGCGGAACTCGGCGGTCGTCGCCGGCTCGGTCGACGCCCGGAACGCCGCCATGTCCGACGCCCGGATCACGCCGGCGTGGTCGGTCCCCGACGCGTGCCGGTGCGGGGTGCGCACGAAGGCGTCGATCGCCTGCGCCACGGAGCCCTCCGCCCACTCGGTGCGGGCGGCCTCGATGCGCGCGACGCGCGCGTCGGCGCCGGTGTCGGGGCCGGCCGCGTCGACACCGGACCCGGCCTGCACGAGGCGGTCGAGCACTGCGGCCCATGCCTCGTTGCGCACCATGGTCCCGGGTTCCGGCACCGCGCCTCCCGGCAGCCACCGCTCGGCGGAGGTGGGCCAGTGGTCGCGGAACCGGTCCTGGACGGTCGCGATCGTGGCGACCACCCGGGGGGCCACCGGGTGGCCGTCGCGGGCGTAGCCGATCGCCGGGGCGAGCACGTCGGCGAGCTCCCACGTGCCGTGGTCCCGCAGCAGCAGGAACCAGGCGTCGACGGCGCCGGGCACGGCGGCCGCGAGGGCGCCGGCTCCCGGCACCAGGTCGAGGCCCTCGGCGCGGAAGTGCTCGGGCGTCGCACCCGCGGGGGCGGGACCCTGCCCCACCAGGACGGTCGGGGTCCCGCCGTCCGCGGTGGCGTACACGGCGGTCATGTCGCCGCCGGGACCGTTCAGGTGCGGTTCGACGACGTGCAGGACGAACGCGCCGGCGACCGCGGCGTCGAAGGCGTTGCCGCCGCGCTCGAGCACCGACTGTGCGGTCGCGGTCGCGATCCAGTGCGTCGACGCGGCCATGCCGAAGGTGCCCTGCAGGTCCGGCCGGGTGGTCTCGGCCGGCGGTGCGGTGAAGGCGGGGTTGGTGCTCATGGTGCTACTTCCGGTCCGAGGCGGTGGGGTCGAGGGCGTCGCGCAGCGCGTCGCCGAACAGGTTGAAGCCGAGGCAGATGACGGCGATCGCGACACCCGGCACGACGGCGGCCCACGGCGCCTGGCCGAGGTACTGCTGCGCGTCCGAGAGCATGATGCCGAGGCTGGGGGTGGGCGGCTGGATGCCGAGGCCCAGGAAGGACAGCAGGGCCTCGCCGATGACCGCGACCGGCATGATCACGGTCGCCTGCACGATGATCGCCGAGACGCAGTTCGGCAGGACGTGCTGCGCGATGATCCGCGCACCGCCGGCGTCGAGGGTCCTCGCGCTCGTGACGAAGTCGGCGCTCGTGATCCGGAGGGTCTCGCCGCGGACGATGCGGATCATCGCCGGGACGTGCGAGACGCCGATCGCGATCACCGCGTTCGCCAGGCTCGGGCCGCTGATCGCCGCCAGGCCCACCGCGATGATGAGGAACGGGAACGCGAGCGCCACGTCGGTCAGGCGGCTGATGACCCCGTCCAGCCAGCGCCAGTACCCGGCGAGCAGGCCGAGCGGGGTGCCGACGACGACCGCCAGCAGCACGGAGAGCACGCCCACCACGAGCGAGACCCGGATGCCGTACACGGTGCGGGACAGGATGTCGCGGCCGAGGTCGTCGGTGCCGAACCCGAAACCGACGGTGAACGGCACCTGGAACGGCAGGTCGAAGTGCGTCGCCGTGGGGTCGTGCGGGGCGATGAGCGGGGCGGCGATCCCGGCGAGCACGACGACGGCGAGCATGATGCCGCCCGCCATGCCGAGCCGGTTCGTCCGGACCTGCTTCCAGATGCGGCCGCGGCTGGAGCCGAGGTCGAGCGCGGTGGTCTCCACCGGAGCGATCGCGGTCATGCGGTGCCTCCCACGCGGATCTTCGGGTTGATGACGGAGTACAGGACGTCCACGGCGAAGTTGATGAGGACGTAGCCGAGGGTGATCACGAGGACCACGGCCTGGATGACCGGGTAGTCGCGGGTGAAGACGGCGTCGAGCGTGAGCTTGCCGAAGCCCGGCAGCGCGAAGATCCGCTCCGTGACCACCGCGCCCGAGATGAGCCCGCCGAGCTGCAGTCCGACGATCGTCACGACGACGATCATCGAGTTCCGCAGGCCGTACCGGAACAGCACGCGTGGGCGGCTCAGGCCCTTCGCACGGGCGGTCCGGACGAAGTCGGTCTTCATCGTCTCGATCATCGACGCACGGGTCTGCCGCATGATGACCGCGGCGAGCGAGGTCCCGAGGATGAGCGCCGGCAGCGTCAGGTGGTGCAGGGCACCGAGCGGGTCGCTCGTCATCGGCACGTAGCCGGAGGCCGGGAACCAGCCGAGCCCCGCTGCGAGCCAGACGATCGCGAGGATGCCGAGCCAGAAGTTCGGCACGGAGAGCCCGACCAGCGCGGCGGCGTTCGCCATCCACTCGGGCCAGCGGCCCCGGTAGCGCTCGGCGAGGGTGCCGAGGGCGACGCCGACGACGACCGCGACGACGATCGCGTACAGCGCGAGCCACAGCGTGACGGGGAGCGTCGACCCGAGCAGCTCCGTGACCGGGGTGCCGGTGCGGGTGGACTGGCCGAAGTCGCCCTGCAGCGCGTTGACGACGAAGCGCCAGTACTGCACGACGAGCGAGTCGTCGAGGCCGAGGTCGGCGCGGACGGCGGCGAGCCGCTCGGGACTGGCCTCCTCGCCCGCGAGTGCCAGGGCGGGGTCGCCGGGCAGCTGCCGGACCCCGAAGAACACGACGATGGAGGCGAGGACGAGCGTGAGCGCCGCCTGCCAGAGCCGGGCGGTGACGTACCGGATCACTTGCTGCCGCCTTCCACGAACGCCGCCTGGCTGAGCCGGACCACGCCGTCGGCGTAGGTGGACACCCCGGCGACGTCCGTGCTGACGCCGGTGATGCTGCGGGTCCGGTAGAGGTAGATGATCGGGTCGTCCCGCTGCACCTTCGTCACGAGCTGCCCGTACAGGTCCGCGCGCTCCTGCTGGTCCGTGGCCTGCGCCGCCCGGGCGATCAAGTCGTCGACCTCGGGGTCGCTGTAGCCCGGGTAGTTGTTGCCGCCGCCGGTGCCGAGGAACGCGCCGATGTTGCCGTGCGGGTCGACGCGGCCCGACCACCCGAGCTGCAGCGCCTGGAAGTCGCCGCGGGTCTGGTCGTCGAGCAGGGTCGTGTACTCGACCGGGGTGATCGTGATCGCGAAGCCGCCCGCGCGGGCCTGGGCCTGCAGCGCCTGGGCGAAGCGGACGGTGTCGGGGGTGTTCGTCACCTCCATCTCGATCGGGAACGGCTGCTCCACGCCGGCCTCGTCGAGCAGCTCCTTCGCGCGGTCGGGGTCGTACTCCGGGCAGGCCTTGCTGGCGTCGGTCGCGAACGCGCTGGTGTCCGGGATCGGCGAGCACGCCACGTCGGCCCAGCCGCGGAACACGCTCTGCACGAGCTCGGCGCGGTCGATCGACATGGACAGGGCCTGCCGGACCTTCCGCGACGTGGCGAGCGGGGTGTCGAGCGGCCGCGGCTCGGTGCCGACACCGTCCTGGTTCGCCAGGTTGATCGTGATGCCCTGGTAGCCGAGCGACCCGGTGCGCAGGACGCTGAGGTCCTCGCGGTCCCGGAGCTCGTCGACGTCCTGGGTGGAGATCGTGTCGGCGACCTGCACGTCGCCGGACTTCAGGTTCTGGGCGCGGATGCTCGCGTCGGTGATGATCCGGTAGGTGATCCGGTCGAAGTGGGCGCTCGCCGGGTCGTGGTACTCCGGGTCGCGCTCGACCGTGATCGAGGTCTGCGGCACGCGCTCGACGAACTTGTACGGGCCGATGCAGACCGGGTGGTCGCCGAAGCCGTCGCCCGCCTGCCGGAGCGCCGTCGGCGACATGACCATGCCCGCCCGGTCGGCCAGCGCCGCCGTGATGGGGGCGAAGGCGGTCTCGTAGCGGATGCGGACGGTGTGGTCGTCCACCGCGTCGATGCCGGCGACCGGCCCCATCTCGCTCTTCCGGCTCGAGTCGTCCTTCGTCAGGTTGCGCTCGAGCGTCGTCACGACGGCGTCGGCGTCGAAGGGCGTGCCATCGGCGAACCGGTACCCGGTGTGGATCGGGAACGTCACGGTCTTCCCGCCGTCGGACACCGTCGGCAGCTCGGTCGCGAGCATCGGGACGACCGTGCCCTCGGCGTCGATGTCGTACAGCTTCTGGCACATCGTCTCCATGACGTACCGGGTGTAGAGCGACGACGACGTGGTCGGGTCGAGGCGGTCCGGCTCGGCGGAGAGCGCCATGACGAGGTCACCGCCCTCGCGGACCTGCTGGTCGCCGATCGCGACGGTGGTGACGGTGCCGGCGGTCGCGCCACCTGCCTTCGAGCGCTGGACCGGGACGCAGGCCGTCAGGGCGAGCGCGGCGGCCACGGCGACGGCGGGCAGGGCGAGCAGTGTCCGGCGGCGTCGGGGAGAGATCGTGCCGATCGTGGTGTGGGACATCGTGTTCCTGGAGCTGCGGTGTGCGTGGCGGCTCTTGTGGAGTCGCGCTCAGGAGTGCGGTGATTGCATACAATCACGCCCGAGTGCTCAGGTTTGTATACGTTGCGTTTCCATCCTGTAACGCGGTCTCCCGCTCACGGCGCGCGGCCGTCAGGCACCGCAGTGTCGTTCCACACGTTGTCCAGCGGCCTTGACTTGAACAGTCAAGGGCCGTAGACATACGCTGTGAAGCGACAGGCCGTCCTCAAGCAACCCGGGAAGGGGTGGTGGCGATTACCTACACGTCGAGTGCGCACCGTGAGGGCAACTGGTGGATCGTGCAGAACGACCAGCACCCGGGCGCCATCTCCCAGGTGCGACGACTGGATGCCGCGGCCGAGGCGCAGCGTGAGGCGATCGCCTTCGTCGCCGGGGTCGACCAGGCTGACGTCGTGGTCGTGATCCGTGCCGAGTTGGCGCCCGCGATCGCCCGCTCGCTCGACGAGGCGACCGCGTTGCGCGCCGAGGCGGCCGAGAAGGACGCGCGCGCCCTGTCCCTGCGGCGTGCGATCGCGCTCGCGCTGCAGGACGACGGGTTGACCCTCCGCGACATCGCGGTGGTCCTCGGCATCTCGTACCAGCGGGTGCACCAGCTCGTGCACGATGAGGCGCAGGCCGCTGTGATGTCGTGAACGACGACGACCGCAGGCCGATCACGCGGCCGCGCTGACTGCATGGAGGGACCGCAGGGCGGGCTGCGCGGCGACTAGCCTGGACGGGATGGAGACGCGGGGCGGACGGGTGATCGTGCTCGTGGCGATCGGGATCGTCGCCGGCGTGCTCTCCGGCCTGTTCGGGGTCGGCGGCGGGGTCGTCGTCGTGCCGGCGCTCATGGCGTTCCTGCACCTGGACCAGCGGCGGGCGTCGGCGACGTCCCTCGTGGCGATCGCGCCCGCGGCCGTCGTCGGCGCGGTCACGTACGCCGTGCAGGGCGAGGTGCACTGGCTCGCGGCCGTCACCCTGGCGGTGGGCAGCGTCGTCGGCGCCCCGGTCGGCGCCCGACTGCTGCGGGCGCTGCCCCTCCGTGTGCTCCCGTGGATCTTCGTCGGCTTCATCGCGGTCGTCCTCGTGTCGCTGGTCACGACCGTGCCGACCCGCGGCGGCGACGTGCACTTCGGGGTGGTCGAGGCGCTCGTGCTGCTCGTGCTCGGCCTGCTGTCGGGTGTGCTGTCCGGGCTGGTCGGGGTCGGCGGCGGGGTCGTCATCGTGCCCGGTCTCGAGGTCGTCCTCGGTGCCGGGGACCTGCTCGCGAAGGGCACGTCGCTGCTGACGATGGTCCCGACCTCGGTGTCGGGGACGGTCGCGAACCTCCGGCGTCGGGCGGCGGACCTGCGGGTCGGTCTGACGGTCGGCGTCACCGCCGCCGTCTGCTCGCCGGGAGGCGCGGCGATCGCCCGCCTCGTCGACCCCCGGGTGGGCACCTGGCTCTTCGTCGCGTTCCTCGTGGTCGTCGCGGCCATCGTGCTGCGGCGGGGGCGTGGGACGGTGCCGCGGGCCAGAGGCCGAACACAGACGGACGCGACGGACGGGGAGGTCGCGTGACGCGCCTCCCGGCCGTCGGTGGACGCGGCCACGACGCGGAGGCGGTGCTCGCCGCCCTCGCACGGACCGCCGGGGACGTCGCCGCCGCCCGCAGGGTCGCACGGCAGTTCGCCGACCTCGACGAGGGCGAGCGGTCGGCGCTGCTGTGGAGCGAGGACCCGGGCGCCCGGCTCGTCGCGGTGCTGCTGCTCGTGCACGCGATGCGGGCGGACCCGGACCCGGAGCTGACCGACGAGTACCTCGCGGCCGCGAAGGCGGAGCGCCTCGACGACCCGGTCCTGGTGGACCTCGGCGCCGAGGAGCTCGTCGGCGCCCCGCTGGTCGGCGCGTCGACGGGGCCGCTGTTCGCGCTGGTGAAGTCGGACGTGGCGATGGTGCGGCGGATCGCGGTCGTCGCGACGCTGGCGTTCGCCAAGCAGGGGGACGCGGAGGTGCCGCTCGCGATCGCCGGGCGGCTCGTCCGGGAGCGCGGCGACACCGTGCAGTCCGCGCTCGGTTGGGTGCTGCGCGAGACCGGCAAACGGGCGTCGGAGTCGGCGCTCGTGGCCTTCCTGGAGCGGAACGGACGGTTCCTCACGGTGGCGGCGCGGGCCACCGCCACCGAGCACCTGCCGTCCGCGGAACGGGACCGGCTGCGCGGCTGAGCCCGGCCGGGAGGCGCGGCGCGGCTCCGGCGCGCCGGTCGCCGCGACCGGACGGCTGGGAACGCACCACGGGTCGGGCGGGTACCGAGGAGGACACGCGGGTCGCGCCTCCAGGCCGGCCCGGAGCGACCACGAGAGGAACGCGACGTGCGCGCACTGACCTGGCAGGGCACCGAGAAGGTGTCCGTCGAGACCGTCCCCGACCCGACCATCCAGGAGCCGACCGACGCGATCGTGCGGATCACCTCCACGGCGATCTGCGGATCCGACCTGCACCTGTACCGGGTCCTCGGCCCGTACATCGACAAGGGCGACGTCCTCGGGCACGAGCCCATGGGCATCGTCGAGGAGGTCGGCTCCGCCGTCACGAACCTGAAGGTCGGCGACCGGGTCGTCGTCCCGTTCAACATCTCCTGCGGACACTGCTGGATGTGCCAGCACGGCTTCCAGTCGCAGTGCGAGACGACCCAGGTGAAGGAGTACGGCACCGGGGCGTCCCTGTTCGGCTACACGAAGATGTACGGCCAGGTGCCCGGCGGCCAGGCCGAGTACCTCCGCGTCCCGCACGCCGACTACGGCCCCATCAAGGTGCCGGACACCGGCGCCGACGACCAGTGGCTCTTCATGAGCGACATCATCCCGACCGCGTGGCAGGCCGTGCAGTACGCCGAGGTGCCCGAGGGCGGCACGCTCGCGGTGCTCGGCCTCGGCCCCGTCGGGCAGTTCGCCGCCCGCATCGGCAAGCACCTCGGCTACCGGGTGCTCGCGGTCGACCCCGAGCAGGTGCGCCGCGACCTCGGCGCGAAGCACGGCATCGAGGTGTTCGACCTGACCGACGACGTCGTGCCGCAGCTCGTCGACCTAACCGACGGGCGCGGCCCGGACGGCGTCGTCGACGCGGTCGGGATGGAAGCGCACGGCAACGCCGTCGCCGGGTTCGCCCAGCGCGCCGCCGGGCTGCTGCCCGACAAGCTCGCCCAGAAGGCGATCGAGACGGCGGGCGTCGACCGGCTCGCGGCCGTCCACGCGGCGATCGACCTCGTCCGCCGCGGCGGCACCGTGTCGCTGTCCGGCGTGTACGGCGGCATGGCCGACCCGATGCCGATGATGACCCTGTTCGACAAGCAGATCACGATCCGCGAGGGGCAGTGCAACGTCCGCCGCTGGGTGGACGACATCATGCCGCTGGTGTCCGACCCCTCGGACCCGCTCGGCACGCTCGATCTCACCACGCACCGGGTGTCGCTCGAGGACGCACCGCACATGTACTCGGTCTTCCAGAAGAAGGAGGACGGCTGCATCAAGGTGGTCCTCGACCCGGCGATGGCCGCGGCCTGATGCGCGCGCGTCCGGGGCTGACGCTGGTGCGGGTGCACTGATGCGGGTCGTCGTGGTCGGGGCGACCGGCAACGTCGGGACCGCCGTGCTGCGCCGGCTGGCCGCCGCCCGGTTGGAGGGCTCGGGCGACGGCAGCCCCCTGCAGGTCGTCGGGGTTGCCCGTCGGCTGCCCGACACCCGGGTGGCGCCGTACGACGTGGCGCTCTGGCACACGGTGGACATCGGCGGCCGCACCGCGGTCGACGAGTTGGCCGCGGTGTTCCAGGGCGCCGACGCGGTCGTGCACCTCGCGTGGGCGCTGCAGCCCACGCACGACATCCCCGCCCAGCACCGGACGAACGTCACCGGGACCGCGAACGTCCTCGAGGCGGTCGGTCGGGCCGGCGTCGGGCAGGTCGTCGTGGCGTCGTCCGTCGGGACCTACCGCGGTGTGGACGTCGACGAGAAGCGGACCGCCGTGGACGAGTCGTGGCCGGCGACCGGGATCCCGACCGCGACGTACTCCGTCCACAAGGCGGAGAACGAGGCCGCGATGGACGCGTTCGAGCGCGAGCACCCGGACGTCGTCGTCACCCGCCTGCGACCGGGCCTGATCTTCCAGCGTGGGGCGGCGGCCGAGATCCGGGGCCTGTTCCTCGGGCACCTCGTCCCGATGTCGATCGTCCGGTGGCTGCGGTGGGCGGTCCTGCCGCTGCCGTTGCCGTTCGTGTTCCAGGCCGTGCACGCCGACGACGTCGCCGACGCCTACTGGCGCGCGATCGACCGGCGCGCGGCGGGGGCGTTCAACATCGCCGCCGCGCCCGTCCTCAACCCGCCGCGGCTCGCGCGGGCGTTCGGGATGCTCGGCGCCGTCCGCGTGCCGCTCCGGCTGATCCGGGGCCTGGTGACGCTGACCTGGCGGCTCCGGCTGCAGCCGACGGACGCCGGCTGGGTGGACATCGCCGCAGGCGTCCCGATCATGCGGACGGACCGGGCGCGGGCCGAACTGGGCTGGGAGCCGCGGTACACCGCCGAGGAGGCGCTGCGAGAGCTCGTGTCCGGGCTGGCCGACGGTGCGTCCGTGCCGGCGTCGGGGCCCCTGCGCGGGTGATCCACGTAGGGTGGACGGGTGCTGCTGCCGACGGACCTGCTCGGGGAGTGGACGCTCCACCGGACGGTCTACGACCGGCTCGCCGGGCTCACGGGTGACGTCACCGGCAGCACCACGCTGACGATGACGTCCCCGGACGAGGTCCGCTGGGACGAGGCCGGCACGATGCACCTCGGGGACCTCGTCACCCCGGTGTCCCGGACCCTGCTCGTCCGACGAGCGGGGGACCGCTGGACCGTGCACTTCGCCGACGGCCGGGTCTTCCACGACTGGGTGTGGGGCGCGAGCGTCGAGCACGCCTGCGCGCCCGACGACTACACGGGCAGGCTCGCCGGGGACGCCGACCGGTGGACCGTGCGGTGGGAGGCGCGCGGCCCGGCGAAGGACTACCGGCTCGACAGCGTGCTCACACGGATCGCGGCAGACTGAGGCCATGGCGCGTCCCGTCGACACCCGAGCTCCCCGCATCACCGTCACCGAACCCACCGACCTGGACGACTGGGTCCCGGCCCCGGGCGACCTCCTCACGGGCGACCGCGTCGAGGGCAGGCGTGTCGACGTCCTCGACGTCGCGGGGGAGCGGCTGCCCGACCTCGAGATCGAGGAGTGCGTGATCGACACCCTCCGGGCGGACGACGCCGACCTCCGGGGCCTCCGCGTCCGGGACACGGTCGTCGGCACCCTCGACGCGCCGGTGCTCCGCGCGTCGAGCAGCACGTGGCGCGAGGTCCGGATCGCCGGCGGGCGGGTGGGGTCGGCCGAGCTGTACGACGCCGGACTGAACGGGGTCGAGTTCGTCGGCATGAAGCTCGGGTTCGTGAACCTCCGCGGCTCCACCGTGACCGACGTCGTCTTCCGCGACTGCGTCGTCGACGAGCTCGACGTCGCGGACGCCCGGCTGCTCCGGGTCTCCTTCGATGGGACGTCCGTCCGCGCGGTCGAGGGCACGAACGTCCGGGTCGAGCACGTCGACCTCCGCCGGGCCGACCTCGTCCGGGTGGAGCGGCTCGACGGGCTCCGCGGCGCGACGATCGGTGCCGACCAGCTGGTCACGCTCGCGCCGCTCCTGGCGGCCCAGGCGGGCTACCGCGTGGAGTGACCGCATCCGTCGCGGCCCGGGATCCCTACACGGCCGCGCCGGCCAGCGCCGCCGCGAGGTCCGCCTGCACGAGGTCGCCGTGCATCGCGGCGCCCGTCTGCATCCCGGCGGCGGCGGACGCGATCACGGTGGCCATCGGTGCGGCGACGTTCCCGGCGGCGTACACCCCGCGGACCGACGTCTGCCCGACCCCGTCGACGGTCAGGGCGCTGCCGAACCGGTGGCCGTTCACCACGAAGTCCGACGCCTCGAGCCCCAGTCCGGCGAGGAAGTCGACCCGGGCCTCGGGGAGGCTGGCCGCGGCGAGTGCGTCGAGTCCGACGGTCCCGCCGGTCGCGAGCTCGACACCGGTCAGCGCGCCGTCGGCCGAGAGCACCCGCGACACCGCGGCGTCGACCACGGTGACGCCCAGTGCCGCGAACCCGGCGCGGTCGGCCTCGTCGACGAGGTCCGGCTCGGTCACGAACGCCGTGACGCGGTCGCTCAGCGCACGGAACATCTGGACGTGGTGCGCCCCGACCGGCGTCGTCACGAGCACGCCGATCCGCTGGTCGCGGACCTCCCATCCGTGGCAGAACGGGCAGTGCACGACCCCGCGTCCCCACTGCTCGGCGAGGCCCGGGACGTCCGGCAGCGCGTCGACGGCGCCGGAGGCGACGAGCAGCCTGCGCGCGGTGACGACCGCGCCGGAGTCGAGGGTGACGGAGAAGCCGACCGGGTCGGGGCCGTCGGCGGCGTGCGGTGACGCGGCCACGACCCTCCCGGCCACGACCTCGACGCCGTAGGCGGCGACCTCGTCGCGTCCGATGCGGTACAGCTCGGCGGGGGCGACGCCCTCGCGGCCGAGGTAGTTGTGGGCACCCTCGGCGGGTGCGTTGCGGGGTTCGCCGGAGTCGACGACGAGGACGGACCGGCGGGAGCGTCCGAGGGGGAGCGCCGCGGAGAGGCCGGCGGCCGAGCCGCCGATGACGATGACGTCGTAGTGATCACGCATGGCTGCATCGTGCGGGGCGCCCGGCCATCCTGGCAACGAACGTTGCTGCTGTGGCAACATGGTCGCCATGGCGCACGGCCGGGAGGAACGGGTCGACCCACCGACGACGGCCGACGTCGTCGAGGCGGTCGGGCCGCGGCTCCGCGCTCTCCGCGCGCACCGGGACGTGACGCTCGCCGCCCTCGCCCGGCAGACCGGGATCTCCGTGTCGACGCTGTCCCGGCTCGAGTCGGGACAGCGGCGACCGACCCTGGAGCTCCTGCTGCCACTGGCCCGGGCCTACCAGGTGCCGTTGGACGACCTCGTCGGTGCGCCGCAGACGGGTGACCCCCGCGTGCACCTCAAGCCCGAACGCCACGGCGGCCGCGTGGTCGTCCCGCTGACCCGGAGGACCGGCGGGGTGCGCTCCTTCAAGCAGCTCATCCCACCGGGGCCGGCGATCACGGACCGGACGCTCAAGACCCACGAGGGCTACGAGTGGCTGTACGTGCTGTCGGGGCGGCTCCGGCTGCTGCTCGGCGACCGCGAGTTCGACCTCGGCCCCGGCGAGGTCGCGGAGTTCGACACCAGGACCCCGCACTGGGTCGGCAACGTCGAGGACGAGGTGGTCGAGGTGCTCTGCCTCTACGGCCCGCAGGGCGAGCGTGCGCACGTGCGGACGCGCCCGCGGGCCTGAGCAGCGCCCGGGCGGGACGCCGCCGGCGTCCGTCAGCGCACGTGCCACCAGGAGGCGGCGCGCCATCCCGTCCGCAGCCGTCGCGCCCACCGCCGCACCGGGTTCGCTCGTCGCCCGTTCACGCGGAACGTGTGGAACGCCCGTCGGGTGCGGAGCACCGCGGAGGGCAGGCCGGACAGCGGCCGCGCGGACACCTGCACGGCGAGCGCCGGGTCCACGAGCACGCGCCAGGCGGGGTCGAGCTGCATGCTCAGGTCGATGTCGTCGTGCACCTCCGGGTCGTCGCGGTGCACCCGGTCGCGGACCGCCACCCAGGTCGAGCGGCGCATCGCCATCGCCGACCCGTACAGCGGCGGCTGGGCGAGGGCACCCCGCACGAGCACGAAGTACGGCCGCATGTAGACCGCGGCCCAGAGCCGGCGGACGACGGGTCCGGCGTCGTGCGGGCTGCCGGGGCCGGTGACGGCGACGACGTCCGGTGCGGCGAGGAGCCGCAGCACGGCCGCGATCCACCCGGGAGGCGGGACGGAGTCGGCGTCGAGCCGGACGAGCACGTCCCCCGTGGCCGCGTCGTACCCCCGTGCGGACGCCCGGGCGATGCCGCGGACGGGCTCGTCCACCACGACCGCTCCGGCGGCGCGGGCGACCGCGGCGCCGTCGTCGCGGCTGCCGTTGTCGACCACCACCACCTCGTCCGGGGGGACGGTCTGCGTCGCCAGCGCGGTGAGACACCGCCGCAGGTGCTCGGCGTCGTCCCGCACGGGCACGACGACGGAGACGCGGGTCATCCTCCGATCCAACCGGAGGGGCGCTGTGCGGCCGGTGGGACCGCGTTCTGCGGACCCGATCCGTGCGTTCTGCGTCGTTCCTGGCACCGCAGCCAGGGAAGGGCGCGCAACCTCGGCTTCCAGACCGCGGGTGCTCCGCCCGCGGCGAACTGGACCGGAAGGCCATCATGACCACGAACCCACCCGGGAACGAATCCGGGACGCCCATCCACGACCGCACCGCCGCCGCCGAGGGGCACGAGATCCACCCCGGCGTCACCGTCCCGTCGTACGCGAACGCCACCCCGGCGGCGCGACCGGGCGACCCCGACGTCCCGCAGACCTACGACCCGTACGGCGACGACGCGCCGCTCGACGCGCTGCCCGCGGAGGAGCCGCTCACGCCGCTGACCGCCGGGTCCGGCACGACCGACGGCGGCTCGGGCTCGACCGGTGGCGGGAAGGCCGACGCGGCCAAGGGCGCTGCGCAGGACGTCGCAGGCGACGCGAAGGACAAGGCCGCGAACGTGGCCGGCACCGCCAAGGAGCAGGCCTCCAACGTGGCGTCCGAGGCGACCGACCACGCGAAGCAGCTGTACGCGCAGGCCACCGACACGCTCAAGGAGCAGGCGGCCGGGCAGCAGCAGCGTGCCGCCGGCGGCCTGCGCAGCATCGGCGAGCAGCTCGGCCGCATGGCCGACAACGACGACCAGCAGGGCGTCGCGGCGAAGGTCGTTCGCGACCTCTCGAACCGCGCCGGCTCCGCGGCCGGTTACCTCGACGGTCGCGACCCGGGCTCGCTGCTCGACGAGGTGAAGTCGTTCGCCGCGAAGCGTCCCGGCACCTTCATCGCGGTCGCCGCCGGCGCCGGCATCCTGGCCGGACGCCTCGCGAAGGCGCTCGCGACGGAGATCAAGCACGAGAAGGAGGCCGGCGACTCCTCGACCGGCACCGGCGGGACGGTGGGCGGCGTATGAGCCACACCACTCCGGGCGCCTTCCCCACGGGTGAGCCGTCGCCCGAGGAGCGTGCCGCCACGACACCGCTCGGCGAGCTGCTGTCGGACGTGTCCCGCGACCTGTCGAACCTCTTCCGCCAGGAGGTAGCGCTCGCCAAGGCCGAGCTGACCGACTCGGCCAAGAAGGCGGGCAAGGCCGGCGGGATGTTCGGCGGGGCCGGACTCACGGCCCTCTTCGCCCTGCTGTTCCTGTCGATCGCCGCATGGTGGGGCCTCGGCTACCTCATCGGCAACGCGTGGTCCGCCCTCGTGATCGCCGTGATCTACGCGATCGTCGCCGCGATCCTCGCCTTGCGCGGACGCAAGGAGATCAAGGAGATCCAGGGCGCCCCGCAGACGATCGAGACCGCCAAGGAAGTCCCCGAGACACTCAAGCCCAACACCGGGAGGAAGCCATGAGCACCCCAGACGAGATCCGCGCCGACATCGAGCGCACCCGAGGCGAACTCGGCTCCGACGTCGACGCGCTCGCCGACAAGGTGAGCCCGTCGGCGATCGCCCACCGGCAGACCGAGAAGGTCAAGGGCCGGTTCCAGAACGTCCGCGAGTCCGTCATGGGCGCCGCCGACTCCGCGCGCTCGAGCGTCTCCGGCTCCACGTCCGGAGCGACCGGGCAGGCGAAGGACGCCGCACAGCGCGGCGTCGAGAAGGCGAAGGGCAACCCGCTGGCGATCGGCCTGATCGCCTTCGGTGCCGGCTGGCTCGTCTCCTCCCTCATCCCGTCGTCGGACAAGGAGGAGCAGCTCGCCGGTGAGCTCAAGGACAAGGCCGCTCCCCTGGTCGACGAGGTGAAGGGCCAGGCGAAGGACGTCGGCTCGCAGCTCGGCGACGCGGCGAAGGAGCACGCGCAGGACCTCAAGGGGACCGCGCAGGACGCCGCGCAGACCGTCAAGGGCGAGGCGCAGGGCGCCGCGTCCGACGTCAAGGAGAACGCGCAGGGCGCTGCGGACGACGTGCGCAGCAGCTGACGTCACCCTGTGACGGACGGGAGGCGCGGTGCCGGCTGGCACCGCGCCTCCCGTCCGTGGGCGGTACCGTCGGAGGATGGACCCGATCGACGAGCTCGCCGCCGACCTCCGGCACTCCATCGGGCACCTAGTGCGCGTCGCGCGCCGCGAGGCGGACGCGCTCCCCGCCGCCCACACGACCACACTCGGGTTCCTGCACCGCGAGGGGCCGATGACGATCGCCGAGCTGGCCCGCCGTCGCGGGGTGAAGCACCAGGGGCAGTCACGGACGGTCGGCGAGCTGGCCGACCTCGGGTTCGTCGAGCGGACGGCGTCCGAGGCGGATCGTCGGGTCTCGGTGATCGGCATCACCTCTGCCGGTTCCGGGGCGCTGCAGCAGGACATGGACGCGCGTGCGGACTGGCTCGCGGTCGCGCTGCGCGAGGAGCTCGACGACGACGAGCGGGCCCTGTTCGCGCGCATGCCGGAGCTCCTGGAACGGCTCGCACGGCACGCTGACTGAGCGCTTCCTCACGTCGGCAGGTGTCGTAGATGTACAACAGTGTTGTACAGTTTCGGTCATGCAGCTCACGAAGTACAACCACGCCACCGTCGTCCTCGAGCAGGACGGCGTCACGCTCGTCATCGACCCCGGCGTGTTCACGCCCGAGTCCGCCGACCTCGTCGCGGGCGCCGCCGGCGTGCTCGTCACGCACGAGCACCCCGACCACCTCGACGCCGACGCGCTCCGGGCCGGCCTCGCAGCGAACCCCGACCTGGTGGTGCGCGCGCCGCAGGCCGTCGTCGACCAGGTCGGTGCCCACGACGGCCGCGTCCTGGCGGTCTCGGCCGGCGACGAGTTCGCGGTCGGCCCGTTCCCGGTCCGGGTCTTCGGCGAGGAGCACGCGGTGATCCACCGCGACCTGCCGACCATCGCGAACGTCGGGTTCCTCGTCGGCGACGCCGTGTTCCACCCGGGCGACGCCTACCTCGAGCCGGGCGTGCCGGTGCGCCTCCTGCTCGTCCCGACGAGCGGCCCGTGGGCGAAGACCGGCGAGGGCGTCGACTACGTCCGGGCCGTCGCCCCCGAGCGAGCGGTGCAGATCCACGAGCTGCTCCTCAGCGAGGCCGGGCAGCAGTCGAACGTCCAGATGCTCGGCGAGGACGGACTCGGCGGCGTCCCGGTGTCGATCCTGCCGGTGGGGCAGAGCATCGAGGTCTGAACGGGCATCCGTGGCCGGGGGAGCAGGCTGGACGAATGGCTGACGCTCCCTCGACCGCTGTCCTGTTCGACATCGACGGCACCCTCGTCGACTCCAACTACGCCCACGTGGACGCGTGGTGGCGCGCCTTCCGGGCCGCCGGCGAGTCCGTCGACGCGTGGCGCATCCACCGGGCGATCGGGATGGATTCCAGTCGCCTGCTCGAGAAGCTCCTGCCCGACGCCTCCGAGGACGTGCGCGACCAGGCGAAGCAGTTCCACACCGCCTACTACACGGAGCACATGCCGCGACTCCGGCTGCTCCCGGGCGCCCGCGAGCTGCTCCGTGCCGTCGCCGAGGCCGGGCATGCCGTCGTCCTGGCGACGAGCGCGCCGGAGAACGAGCTCGCCCGGCTGCAGGAGCTCCTCGACGCCGAGGAGTGGGTCACCGCGGTCACGAGCGGCGAGGACGTCGAGGAGGCCAAGCCCTCGCCCGCGATCGTGCAGGTCGCGCTGGACGAGGCGGGCGTCGACCCGGAGCGCGCGGTCATGGTCGGCGACGCCATGTGGGACGTCGAGTCGTCCGGCAAGGTCGGGCTGTCGTGCGTCGCCGTGATGACCGGCGGCATCGGCGGCGACGAGCTGCGGGACGCCGGTGCGGCGGCCGTGTACGACGACGCCGCCGCGGTGCTGGCGGACCTGCGGGCCGGGAAGGGCCCGATCGCCGACCTCGCCTGACGCGGCGCCCGCCCGCTCGCGCGCGCGGGAGGCCCGGTCTGAGCGACACGTCCCGGCGGACCGGCCGAGCCGTGGGAGGATCGACGATCGTGATCACGATCGAACGCGTTGCGTGGGAGGACCCCCGAGGCGTGGTGCTCCGCACCCGCATGGACGAGGAGATGCACGAGCGGTACGGCTCGGCGAACGCCGGCGAGGACCCGGCCGTCACCGAGGAGCGGAACCGGGTGCTCACCGTGGACCCGGCCACGATCGTGACATCGCTGCTCGCGCTGGACGAGGACGGCGAGCCGCTCGGGCACATCGCCGTCCGGCGGCTGGGCGACGAGATCGAGTTGAAGCGCCTGATCGTCCTGGCCGCGGCACGGGGGAAGGGTGCTGCGACCGCGCTCCTCGACGAGTGCGCGCGCGTCGGACGCGAGCTCGGCGCGGCGCGGCTCATCCTGCAGACGGGCGACCGGCAGCCCGACGCGGTCGCGCTCTACCGCAAGACCGGGTGGTCGCCGATCCCGGTGTACGAGCCGTACGCCGCGACGATGCCCTGGTCGTTCTGCTTCGAGAAGGCCCTGTAGCCCCCCGAGCCCCTCGTGCTTGTTGCACTTTCGCCCTGAGAGTGCAATTGTGTCCCGGTGAGCACCACCGAACGCACCCGCGCGCTGCGCCGACGCATGGTCGTCGAGGCGCGCCGCGCGACCATCGAGCACGGACTGCACGGGTTCACGCTCGAGCAGCTCTGCGAGGCCGTCGGCGTGTCCCGCCGCACCTTCTTCAACCACTTCGCCTCGAAGGACGACGCCGTGCTCGGCATCGAGCAGGGCGCCATGGCGGAGACCCTGCGCGCGTACACCACGGGCGAGCTCGTGCGGACCGGTCTCGACCCGCTCGGCTCGGTCGTCGCCCTGGCCGTGGAGCAGATGCACCTCGTCGGGCTCGACCGCGCCGACGAGGCGCTGGTGCGCCGGGTCTTCGACCGTGAGCCGGTGATGGTGGCCAAGTTCCTCGCCGCCGCGGACGTGCAGCTCGCCGCCGTCGCGGGTGCCGTGCGGGAACGCTTCGGGTGGACCGACCCGGCCGACCGGCGCGCGCAGCTCGTGACCGAGGTCGCCGCGGGCTTGCTCCGGGTGACCGCGGCCACGTACTTCGCCGACGACTTCGACGAAGCAACCGGGCCGTCGTTCGACGCGCTGCTCACCGAGAACCTCCGCCTGACCAGGGCGGCCGTCACGACCGGACAGGACCAGACCGCATGAGCGCCACCGCGCGCGGCACGACCAAGCGTGCCCGACCAGGAACCGACGGCCCGCTGCTCCTCACGCAGCGGCGCATCTGGATCATCTTCTCCGCCCTGATCGCGGGGATGCTGCTGTCCAGCCTCGACCAGACCATCGTGTCCACGGCGATGCCCACGATCGTCGGCGAACTCGGCGGCGTCGCCCACCAGGCGTGGATCACGACCGGGTACCTGCTCGCGTCCACCATCGTGATGCCGATCTACGGCAAGTTCGGCGACGTCATCGGTCGCCGGACCCTGTTCCTCGTCGCGATCGCCCTCTTCACGCTCGCGTCCCTCGGGTGCGCGCTGGCGACCGACTTCTGGCAGTTCGTGGTGTTCCGCGCGCTGCAGGGCCTCGGCGGCGGTGGGCTGATGATCCTGTCGCAGGCGATCATCGCGGACATCGTGCCGGCGTCCGAGCGCGGGAAGTACCTCGGCCCGCTCGGAGCGATCTTCGGGCTGTCGGCCGTCGGCGGTCCGCTCCTCGGCGGGTTCTTCGTCGACCACCTGACCTGGAACTGGGCGTTCTGGATCAACATCCCCGTCGGCATCGCCGCGTTCGCCGTGGCGTGGTTCGCCCTGACGCTGCCGAGCAAGAGGGCGACCAGGCGCGTCGACGTCCTCGGCGTCGCGCTGCTCTCGGCCACGACCGCGTGCCTGGTGTTCTTCACCGAGTTAGGCGGCAACCGTCAGCACGGGTGGGACGCGCTCGAGACCTGGGCCTGGGGTGCCGGGTTCGTGGTCGCCGCCGCGCTCTTCGTGTTCGTCGAGTCCCGCGCCGCGGACCCGATCATCCCGCTGTCGTTCTTCCGCAACCGCACGTTCGTCCTCGCCACCGGCATCGGCTTCGTGCTCGGCATCGGCATGTTCGCGGCGATCGCGTTCGTCCCGACGTTCCTGCAGATGTCGTCGGGGACCTCCGCCGCGGTCTCCGGCCTGCTCATGCTCCCGATGATGGCCGGCCTGATGGGCACCTCCATCGCGTCCGGTGTCGCGATCACGAAGACCGGTCGGTACCGGGTGTACCCGGTCGTCGGCACGGTCGTCGTCGGCCTGGCGATGTTCGGCATGACCTCGCTCACGGCCGGCACCCCGATCTGGCTCATCTGCGTGTACCTGTTCGTCTTCGGCGCCGGCCTCGGCCTCATCATGCAGGTCGTGGTCCTGGTGGCGCAGAACGCGGTGCCGGCGCAGGAGGTCGGTACCGCCACGTCCACGAACAACTACTTCCGCGAGGTCGGCGCGTCCCTCGGCGTCGCCGTGTTCGGCGCACTGTTCACCTCGCGGCTGACGGACGCGCTCACCGGGGTCTTCACCGACGCGGGTGTCCCGGCGTCGCAGGCGGCGTCGAGCAGCGCGAGCATCGACCCGAGCGCGCTGGCGAAGCTGCCGGAGGCGCTGCAGGACGGCATCGTGAACGCGTACGCCGACTCGCTCGCGCCGGTGTTCTGGTACCTGCTGCCGTTCATCGCGGCGGCGCTCGTGCTCGCCCTGTTCCTGCCGCAGATGAAGCTCTCGGACGTGGCCGGCATGGTCGCCCGCGGCGAGGCCGTCGGCGGCGCGGAGGCGGACGAGCTCGAACGAGCCCAGCGCCGACGCGGATGACCTGCATCGTCGTGGTGGGGAGCCTCAACGCGGACCTGGTGGTGCGCACGGAGCGCTTCCCGCGGCCCGGGGAGACCCTGCGGGGGTCCGACCTCGCCGTCCTGCCAGGCGGCAAGTCCGCCAACCAGGCGGTGGCGGCCGGGAGGCTCGGGGGCACGGTGCGCATGGTCGGTGCGGTCGGCGACGACGGGAACGGTGCGCTGCTCCGCGACTCCGTCGCGGCTGCCGGGGTCGACACGACGCACGTCGCCGTCCGCGAGGGCGTGGCCACCGGCACCGCCGTCATCACCGTCGACGGCGCGGGCGAGAACACCATCGTGGTCTCCGCCGGCGCGAACGCCACGCTCACCCCGGACGACCTGCCCGCCGACGTGTTCGAGGGCGCCGGCGTGCTCGCGCTGTGCCTCGAGGTGCCGATCGACGTCGTCCTGGCGGCCGCGCGTGCCGCCCGGGCCGAGGGCGTGACCGTGCTGACGAACCCGTCCCCGCTCGGCGCCGTGCCGGCGGAGCTGCTCGCGCTGACCGACGTGCTCCTCGTGAACGAGCACGAGGCCGCGTCGCTCGGGGACCACCCGGTGCGCCGTTCCGTCGTCACCAGGGGCGGCGCCGGGTGCGTGGTGCGCGACGGCGACGCCGAGCCGGTCACGATCGACGCCGTGCGTGTGGGAGCGGTGGACACCACGGGCTGCGGCGACGCGTTCACCGGGGCCGTCGCGGTCAGGCTCGCGGCGGGGGACGACCTCGTCGAGGCCGCCCGGTTCGCGGTCGGGGTGGGCGCCTACGCCGCGACGAGGCCGGGCGCCCAGGCGTCCTACCCGACCACCGCGGAGCTGGACGCGTTCCTGCGGGGGTAGGTCGCGCCTCCCGTCCGTCCCGCCCATCCCGCAAAACGCAACGTCGGCGGTTGCTCGCAGCGGCATGTCGCTGCGAGCAACCGCCCTCGTTGCGTCCTGCGAGCGCGGGCGACCGCTAGCGTTGGGGGATGCGCGTGGGAGTCCTCGACATCGGGTCCAACACCGGCCACCTGCTCGTGGTGGACGCACACGGCGGCGCCGCCCCGCTGCCGGCGTCCTCGTTCAAGCAGCCGTTGCGGCTCGCCGAGCACCTCGACGAGTCGGGCGCGGTGACCCCGGTCGGGGTCGACGCGCTGACGACCTTCGTGGCCGACGCCGTCCGCGTCGCCGAGGAGCGCGGCTGCGAGGACATGCTCGGCTTCGCCACGAGCGCCGTCCGCGACGCCGTGAACTCCGAGGCCGTGCTCGCCCACGTCCAGGAGCGGACGGGCGTCGAGCTCGCCGTCCTGTCCGGTGAGGACGAGGCACGGCTCACGTTCCTCGCGGTTCGGCGCTGGTTCGGCTGGTCGGCGGGACGGCTCGCGGTGTTCGACATCGGCGGCGGCTCGCTCGAGATCGCCGGGGGAGCGGACGAAGCGCCGGACGTCGCGTGGTCGATGCCGATCGGCGCGGCCCGGCTCGCCCGCACCCACTTCGCCGCCGGGACGCCCAGCGAGGACGACGTCCGGCGCATCCGTCACGAGATCCGCGTCGCGATCGCCCGGGACGCCGGTCGGCTGCTGCGTTCGGGCCGACCGGACCGTGCGGTGGCGACGTCGAAGACGTTCCGGTCCATCGCGCGCATCTGCGGTGCCGCGCCGTCCGCTGCCGGTCCGCTCGTCCCGCGTGCCCTCGACGGGCAGGAGCTCCGCCGCAGGCTGCCGCAACTCCTGACGATGTCCGTCGAGGAGCTCGCCCAGCTGCCCGGCGTCTCGCCGAGTCGTGCCCACCAGGTCGTCCCCGGTGCGCTCGTGGCCGAGGCCTGCCTCGACATCTTCGACCTCCCGGCGCTCGAGATCTGCCCGTGGGCGCTCCGCGAGGGGGTCATCCTGGAACGGCTCGACCAGATGTCCGTGCTCGGCTGACCGCCAGGGCCGCCGGGGCGCCAGGGCGGCGGGGGCCGCCGCGGGCAGCGAGGTTCGTCAGGGCCGTCGCGGCGGCGCGAGCAGCCAGGGGCGGATCAGCTTCGTGACGAACGGCAGCACCCAGAACGTCATGATCGGTGTCAGCACGAGCGTCGTGATGAGCACCCGGGGCAGGGCGGCCAGGGTGCCGAACGCCGGCAGGAACAGTCCGACCAGCACCGTGAACGCCAGGTTGACCGGGAAGAACCCCAGCCAGATGCTCACCGCCTGCTTCCACCGCGGCGGCGCGGTCGACGACGGGGCGTCCTGCGGGACGTCGAACCAGCCCTCGATCCCGGTGCGCTTCTCGACCCGGGACTCCACCACGAGGTCCCGCCCGAGGTCGAGCCAGCGGAGCCGGTCGTCGGAGTTCTCCCACGTCGTCAGCGACTCGTGGTCGGCGAACCGGTAGAGCATGTGCCACTCGCGGCTCGTCGCGTGCGACCGCACCCACCCGGAGCCGAGGAAGCCCGGGTAACGGTTCGCGAGGTTCACGCCGGACTGCACCCACCGGGTGACCTCCGGGATCCGGTCGGGTTCGACCAGGCGGGTGATGGACACGGTCACGGGCGGGCCTGCGGTCGCGGATGGCGACGAGAGGGCACCTGGCTCTTGTGGAGTCACCGCACCAGTCTCCCCGACGCGTGTTTCCGGCTGGTGTCGTCGTCGCGCGTGGTTCAATTGCACGATGAACCAGGGGCGCGTGACCGGTGTCGGGTACGAGGGCAAGGATCTGGATTCGTTCATCGCTCTCCTCCGTCTCCGCGGCGTCGCACGGGTCGTGGACATCCGGCTGAACCCGCTGTCACGGAAGCGCGGCTTCTCCAAGACGGGGTTGCGGGAAGCCCTCGCCGACGCAGGGATCGGCTACACCCACCTGCGGGCACTGGGGAACCCGAAGGCCAATCGCGCGGGTTTCTCGGCGACGGACGGTGACGAGGCCCGTGCGAGCCGTGCTGCCTACGCCGAGGTGCTGAGGAGCGACGAGGGACGAGCCGCGCTCGAGCTGGTGAAGACGTGGTCGCTCGACGAGCACGTCGCGTTGCTCTGCTTCGAAGCCGAGGACTGCCACTGTCACCGAGAGCTGGTGCTCCGCGAGCTCGGCGCGGACCGGTTGCTCGCCGCCTGATCAGAAGAGCGCCGAGCCCCAATCGGATGCGAGCGGCACCCGGTGGATGCCGAGAGCCGAGAAACTCCTGCGTTTCGGTGGGTCGGCGATGTTCCCCACGAAGAGCGACGTGCGCTGATCGGGGGTGAACTGCTCGACGGCGAACTTCTGTTCGATCCGTGTTCGGAGGTCGTCGTCCGCGAGGTTCCGGAGACGGTGCTGCAGCGCGGACAGCTCGAAGTCGAGCAGTGACGGCTCGTGACCCGCGCAACTGTCGGCATCGCAGCGGTACCGGATCTTCACGACGAACCTCGGTGGCTGCAGCGGCTTCCGCGCCGCATCCGACTCGCCGAAGAGCGCCGGCTGTGCGACCGCGGACTCCACCGCGCGCTGCTGCGACGGGGTCCATCCCTTGTGCTTGCTGATGGTGAGACGGTCGAAATCCGCGACGTGCACGAGGCCGAGTGACTGGGCATCACGGTCAGCGTGCACGCCGGCGATGAGCTCGCACATGCTCGGACCGCTCACGGCCGACAAGACCCGCTCGCGTGCAGCCTTCTGCTTGACGTTGCCGGTGACCCGGAGCGTCTCCCAGATCGGCCGTCGGCTCTCGTGACGGGTGTCGTTCTTGGCGGGGAGTGTGTCGACCTCGACCACGTCGTACTTCTTGAACTGCTGATCGGTCGAGAGGTGCCGGAACGGCACCGGGTACAGCCTCACCCACTCCCGACGATCCGCGTCGACGCGGACTCCGGCCACGCACACGGTGTCGATGTACGTGTTCGATGGCTCTGGTGCCGCCTTGACCGTCACCAGTACTCGTATCCGTTCGGACGCCACAGCACCGCCTCACCCCGATCTGAAACTTCAGCATACCGGCACCCTTCGGTGACGGGCCGGTAGGTTCGTCGGCATGAGCGAGACGGAACGCGGGCGGCACGAGACGCCGACCGAACGGTGGGACCGCAACTGGACGGACATCCAGCAGGAGCTTCGCATCGTGCAGACGGGCACGCAGATCCTCGCCGGGTTCCTCCTCACGCTGCCGTTCCAACAGCGGTTCACGATGCTCAGCGAGGGCGAGGAGGCCATCTACCTCGTGCTGGTCGTCCTGGCGGTCGTCGTGACCGTCGTGGCGATGTCCGCAGTGTCCTCGCACCGGCTCGTCTTCCGGCAGCGACAGAAGCACGACCTGGTCCGGGCCGGGAACGTCCTGCTCATCGCGGCGCTCGCCGCGAGCGCGCTGCTGTTCTCCGGGACGGTGCTGTTCGTGTTCGACGTGGTGATCGGGAACGTCGGTGGGATCGTCGGCGGGCTCGTGGTGTTCCTCGGGACGGCGGCGCTGTGGGTGTCGATCCCGCTCGCGCTGCGGCGGACCCGCAAGGACGACTAGGTGTAGTTCCTCTGGACGTTGTGAACGGGTGATGTGAGCGAAGACCTCCGGGACGATGTGGGTTACCACACTCAGATCGTCATCGGAGGTCTTCGTGACTCACGCTAATGCCCCGTTCACCCCA
>Ga0265780_10000408_pt1 | contig 67457 bp, 70 predicted proteins | sample P1T30metagenome_FD_192432 | JGI IMG/M metagenome (GOLD analysis project Ga0265780, IMG submission 192432) | Plant litter microbial communities from East Loma Ridge, Irvine, California - P1 T30 | ecosystem: Environmental > Terrestrial > Plant litter > Unclassified | place: USA: California...
GAGTGAAGATGCCGGTGCATGCTGCTGGGATGCGTAGTGAACCTCCCTAGGGAATAAGTTAGCTTGTTGGTTCTTCGGCTTCAACACTGCTTTTGACCCACAATGTCTGTCCCAATGCCCAATGGGCTTCCGCCAAATGCAATCAGAGCAGATTCTCCACCCGATGATCCTCCAGATGTGACCTTTCGATTGAGTGGGTTTACTGTTCTGCCGAAGACATTGTTCACGGATTCTGCCTGTTTCACATCAATGACCAGTCGGCTTGATGTGGTTCCTACAGTGTACGTACAATCATCATGGCTGTCGGTACGTTGGTCTTGCAGTATCGTACAGCACCAAGCTGTTCCAACATGTCCACCAAGGTAGCATTGTATGGCGCAGGGTCGTCCACGAGTGACGTGAAGCCCACGGTGCTGTCTTTGCCTTTGATGTTGAAATTGTCCTTCAATGAGATCGGAAGACCGTGAAGTGGTCCAACGACCTTCCCTGTGCGCTCCAAATGGTCATCCAGGGCTTTGGCACTTGCGATCGCTTCGTCGAAGAACGTGTCGGTGAGGCAATTCAACTAAGAATATATCAGCAGCGCTGTATACACTCGAGATTTCATGCCTACCAGTTGTTGCGCGGCTGCTGCGCGCTTGCAGAATGCTCTGGTAACCTGTTCTGAGCTCCATGACTTCGACGCGACTTGCTGCAGTATGCGCGATGCAGTGCTATCGGTGATGTCCAATTCTTCTTGTGTAAACCTTCCGGAACTCTTGGGCCAAGACGTCACATCTAGTTGCGATTCTGGTGGTAATTGCTGTTGTGGGATGCGGTACTCCTGTGGAATAGAAGCCGCCAGTGCTTTGCGTTTTGCCGAGGCAACTCGCTCCCAAGACGACATTGCTGAGGATGTATAGAATGAAGAACACCACTGTACAATGATAGGAAATTATACTGACTTCAGCTCCAAGAATATGAAGCGTGCACTTGTTCTAAATGCTTCTTGAACCAATCGATAGAGCGCTCAGTTCCGACACCAATTCCCCACCTTTGGTTCGGCCTTTGTGCAGTCGCCGCGCCTTATGACGATAGCTCTCCCTACTTCCACACAGTCGCCTATCAGAGCCCCGCATGTTATGTAACTACACCCTTCCATCACGAGGCCCTGTCGTATTCAAGGAGTTACTTCGGCACTAGATAGCATCCAAGCACTCAGAGAGCAGCCGGTACCGGCAGTTCATGTCACCCAAGGCAACGCGCTTACGGATAACAGTGCCTATCACACCGTAGCCTCACGCGGTAGACGCTGCCAACGCTGCAGAGCGCGAGTCAGTCTCGACGAGGTTACTATCGCGTATCAGTCCTATCATTTGCGGGACAAAGTTTCCCGAAGCATGTTGAACCGACCGATTGCTTAGGGAGGAGAGATCGGCACCCGCCACAACGTTGACGGACAACCTACTAAAGGGTCTACTTCACCCACAGCTTACTACGATCACCAACACCAGCTCAGACGTCTAAAGCGCAAGAAGGTGTTGGACTTGTTGCTCAACATCGATCGAAATGGGCAACCGCTTCGTCCAGTACCTGCGCGGCGAGCAAAATGCGCCAGGCGAACGAAAACTGGTACAGAAGCTCGACTTCTTTATCCTGACATTCTGCTGTCTTATGTACTTCGTCAACTATCTTGATAGGACAAATCTGAACAATGTACGTCATCCTATGACGAATTACATGCGAGACGAACGGCTGACATCGCACACTTACTTTTAGGCGTATGTTTCGGGCATGAAAGAAGAGCTGAGCTTTAAAGGCAATCAACTCAACCAAATCAATACTGTCTTCACTGTTGGATACACGATTGGGCAGGTACCATGTAACGTCTTGCTGTACTATGTCAAGCCAAGAATCTTCTTTCCAGCATGCATGGTATGTGTTCTTGAGGTCAACGCGGAGCAAGTGCTGATCTCTCATAGGTAGCATGGGGCCTTCTGACGATGGTCACCGCAGCTGCTCAGAAGCCAGAGCACATCATGGCGATAAGATTCTTCCAGGCGCTGTTTGAGTCTTCGACATTCGTTGGAACTCACTATATCCTTGGATCCTGGTATACTTCGAAGGAGCTTGGAAAGCGGTCTGGTATATTCACTGCATCAGGGCTTGCCGGTACCATGATCGGCGGCTTCATACAGTCAGGTATACACAAGTCAATGAATGGACTGCAAGGCCTTTCCGGATGGAGATGGCTGTCAGTCTACACGGAAAAAAAGCTCATTACAAGGCTCATACTGACTTCCTTCAAGGTTCATCATTGACGGTATCATTACGCTGCCGGTCGCCCTCTACGGCTTTATGCTGTTTCCAGATACACCACGCAATACGAAAGCACCTTATCTGTCCGCAGACGAAAAAGCTCTCGCGATATCGCGTGTACCAGAGGTCTCAGAGCGTACACCGATATCCTGGAGGTTCTTGAAGCACTGCTTTGGAACATGGTACTGGTACATGTTTGTCGTTCTCTGGATCCTTGCGGGTGAGACCGAGTCTTTCAGTACAAACGCACTTCTCCAGCTGTACTTGAAATCGCATCCTAACAACAAATACACCGTCTCGCAAGTTAATAATTACCCCACCGGCGTACCGGCAGTCGGAATTGTGTCGACGTTGTTCTGGGCCACACTTACAGACTTTATGTGAGTGGTTTATGTATGGATTACATCTGAGACAAACACTGACTTCGTATCTACAATTCCGCAGGGGAGGCAAGCGTTACCTGGGTATGTCCGCTATTTGATTCAATTGTTGGCTGGGTTCTGACGAGTGCAGTTGGCTACTGGATAGGAATCACCGGCGTCATCACTAGTGCCCTAATCTTGGCATACCCAGGAAGTACCAGCATCCATTTCGCTATGTACTATTGGGCTGGTAGTGTGTATGCGTGCCAAGCCACCTTCTTCGCCTGGGCAAATGACGTGCTTCGTTATGAAGAAGACAGTCTCCGTGCTGTGGTCATCGCCAGCATGAACATGGGGAGTAATGCGATTAACGCCTGGTGGTGTAAGTGTACTTGTCGAAGTACATGGGAGATGAACGCTAACGTTGGACCTCCACCTCCCGCAGCTATCGTGTTCTACGGAGCTTCGTATGCACCGTATTTCACACGCGGCATGTATGCAATGATCGCTGTCAGCATAGGCATGGGTAAGTAGCGCTTGGCACATGAACAGCACGTGAGGCATAAACTGACTTCATTCATCTACCTCTAGCTGTATGGACCGCGTTGCTAGTATGGATGCAAGTTCGGACCGAGAAGAAGAGAGAGGTTGAGGGAGGCGTCACATCGCTCGATACGAAAGGCTACGGATTAGGCGAAGCTGAAGACGTGCACCGCGTTGAGCCAGATCACGAGAAGGTATGATTCCGTCATGGGTATTCGTAGACATATGGAGGATAGACGCGAACCGAACTCGGCTCTTACGATCTAGAGACTTCCAGCCTCCATTAATTTGCTCCTATCTATAGCGTGCAATCGTCGACAGCGCATTGCTGCAGGCCGCTAATTCTTACGTGTGTACTAGTCTGGGTTCTTGTTTTGACATCGACCCGAGAGCAATACTCCGGCTGAGAACTAGCAACGGCGGACTAGCCTGACGAACCTTCCTGTTTCTCGGAGCTGTAAGTTGTTTTGCTATTTCTTCTTGTCTGCACAAAAATGCATTCTTTGAAGGGCTCATGAATACACGTTACTGCAGGGATGGTGAAAGTACGTACTATACATTAGTCGCCTGAACATCACCCCTGGTTTTCCAAGGAGATCTGTTCCGTCGTCATTGTCGGACCATCTGGAACGTTTGTTGGCGCTTACATGCTAGTGGTTTTACTTTTGTTTTCCTACAAGCATCAGGGTGTTTCCGCCAACCTGAGCGCAGGGATACGCCTCCAGAGCCGCATCACCAACTCCAATGATCAGGCGACCTAGCCACCACCATCCTGGGAATTACACAGCTACAAGCGAAGACCTGGTCCCGATATATGTAACGTCCAAGGTAATGTTACGGCGCGATTCGTCAAGCAATGTTATCCTGACATGTCCCTTGGACGTCTCACTTGCTTTTGGATTTTCAGTTCCTTCAACCAGGTATGGCATGCTTCTACACCAGCCTCCTCCATGCCACAACACTGCGCGTCTCGTCCGTTCAAGCTATCGACAGATTCCCTATACGTCACTTTCATCTTGCGTCGCTCGCGATCGATGCAGGTATCCACCTGTTGCCCTGATCAACGAATGGCGGGCAGAGAAAAAGGAAAGAGGCGTGCGAAACGGATCTCTCAGGGACGAAGATGCGCCGAAACAGGAGAGTGAGTAACATGCACAGGGTCTTGGACGTTGCTCTGGCTACTAGATAAACGTCGTTCATGCCGTACCGGGCGCGATCTGTCAAAAAGCCTCCATCACCTTCACATCTTACGCAGGCTTCACCCTTTGGTCAATAGCCCTGTCGAGCCCATACAGCAGTCCTCCATACGTACACAAAGCCAAAGTCCTCCACCAGAAGATCCCATCAGCCTCAAGACAGGACACACTTATCTCGTGTCGCGGGCTCCTTCTTACCACAGATCAAAAGCTCACGGCTCTGCCTCCATGGCGGTCCCTCAATCGAGTCCTCTTCCACAGTACTATGGTCAAAAACTCCAAGACGGAACCGTTATCGAGTCACCTATGCCACCACAACATGGTCGCCGTTCAAGTGACTCGAGACACGAGCTTCTTCGCCTCCCAATGCAACCTCATCCAGCACACATAGATCAGAATGTTGACCCCATGTCACCAGTCATTACCGAGAGTCCCAATGAGATTGGCATTGCGCAACGGACTAGCAACCGACGCCTTGGTGGACAAGCTGATCCGAACGACTATGGAACACCAAGTCGCCACCAAAGGAGTTACCAGTCCCAGGACGGGCGATACAACTCCACAATGTCCCATCGTATGGCATATGTTGAGGACTATCCATCCGACGAAGACTACGAACCTCAACCCTACCGTCGCCGCCCGACACGGCAACACAGGCCGCCTCCGTCTGCATTCGGAAACGACCCAAGGATGGCAAGTCGCTACACTTCTGTGCCTGGTCGCGCGAGCATAGATAACAACCATCCCTCGTACAACAACGACAAGCCGCAATACCACATGCATTACGGCAGCGACGATGAGTACGCACCACGTCGCCCTCCTCTACGAGTCACAGGCCCAGGCGCTGGTGGTGGCAATGAACCACCCCGTCGTCCTCCGGTCACCGAAGATGTGATCCGCCTGCCATGGTTGATATGGATGGGCTCTAATGCAAAGAACCACTTCGTTGCCTTTGTCGGAGAATTCGTTGGCACGACCATGTTTCTATTTTTCGCTTTCGCCGGCACCCAAGTCGCCAACATCGGCGCAGGCAACTCAGAGTCCAGCACCACGACGGGAGAAGCTACCGGTTTCTCGCCCAACGTCCTCTTGTACATCGCCCTGGTATTCAGCTTCAGTCTCATGGTCAACGTTTGGGTATTCTTCCGTATATCTGGCGGCCTGTTTAACCCAGCTGTCACTTTCGCTATGATGCTGGTCAAGGCTATCCCGCCTGTACGCGCATTCATGCTGTTGCTTGCACAGATTGCGGGCAGCATATTCTCGAGTTACCTTGTCAGCGTGCTCTTTCCAACACCATTCAATGTACGGACGACACTCAGTACCGGGACGAGCTTGCCACAAGGTGTCTTTATCGAGGCAGTGTTGACGGCCGAACTGGTGTTTACGATTTTTATGTTGGCGAAGGAGAAACACAAGGGTAAGATACCTTCTCTTTCTTCGACTTTGCAGCTCTTAGCTAACGGTGTGTCTAGCAACGTTCATTGCACCCGTGGGCATTGGCCTTGCACTCTTCATCGCGGAGCTCGTGGGTGTGTACTACACAGGCGGCAGTCTGAACCCAGCTCGCTCATTCGGCCCATGTGTCGTTACCGGCATCTTCGACAAGGAGCACTGGATCTACTGGGTCGGACCAGCCATTGGAGCTATCCTCGCTGTGCTATTCTACAAGTTCATCAAGATCCTTGAGTACGAGGTTGCCAACCCAGGGCAGGACGATGACGATAAAGACGCTGAGATCAAAGAGGAGAGAGAAAAGAGCGTGGAGCCGTAGATGTGACCAGGACACGTCGTTTTATATAGTGGACGCTTTGGAATGATGTGACGATAATGTTTGAAATGGGTTATGGTTACGACCGATGGATTGGCTTGCGACTGCTGGTAGACTAGATTTGTGTCTTGCTTAATTTGGACTGTGTGCATCAAAACGCGAAATGGAATGCATTACCGAAGACGACTTACTTTTACTGCTTGAATCCTGGCGGTGAACCCAGAACACATTTCGTGCCATGAGCCCAGGTAAGGGCAGTGGTAATGCGTCAGAATCTCATTCTAGCATGGGATGAATTTGAGTGCCTAGGTATGCTGCGAGCGACAATCGGTAGTTTATCTGACGCGGCAATGTGTCTGATTTCGAGGCGTCGCTATCACCGGAAGATGCACCGGAAGATCAACGTAACGAACGGGCGAAGAAGTAGCGAACACGAGCGGCACAAGAGACCTGCGTCGTCGCCTTCCTTTATTGCGAGCACTTGCCCCATCGTTCTCTCATCACGCTGTTCAGGGCACTTCCAAAAAGCAACACCAAGCTGTGCAAACATTTTACTCTACGCCAAACTTCGTGAACCTACTCCGAGATCACCATGACGTCAGCGACGTCGACCTGCTACCACTGCGACACCACATTCACGGCTCCAGTGTCACAACTCCTTCGCCCTCGACGTTCGGCTGCGCCGACACCGACCAGTGCCGCTCAAATCGCAACCAGCTCCGCCTCGACGCGAACTGTGTGGCCTGCACGCTGTTCTCAATACTCACTATTCACGACCTATCTTCGCTGAGCAGTCGCGTAGTGAAAGCCTCTATTTAGCCGACTTTGGGAGCACTCAACAGCTTTTTAGGGGGTAGATGTAGTGTACATGAAGCACTCGCGGTCCCCAGTCGGATGGCGAAATCATGTAAAGTGCCCGACGCGTCGACACCACGCTGTCCTCCGTACGATGGGCACTGGACGGCCTCACACGGTCTGGTACCCGTTACGTCACAGCCATGAGAAACCGAGTCACAACACCGGCGACCAAGTGGAGTGCACACGACACACCACCACAAACGCTGTCTATCAAAGAAACTGCTTCTCCGAGGACGGCGGGAATAAGGATCGGTCGTCGATCCGTTGCTCTACAATGAATCCCAGTGTCGACCTACCTGAAAAAGGCGGAGACTTTGTGTTCACTGGAATTGTCAGACTTTGGATTGATCGAAGCTCAAACCCTTTGTTCCTTGTGTTGTGTGTGACACAGATGGACGACGAGTGTATCACCGTTCAATCTGAGGCTCTCAAGAAAAGCCTCACACAAGCTTTGCCGGCGTGCACAAGCTTTACAAGTCACATACGCCGCGCACTGGTTTGCGCGATTTTCTGGCTGTACCGAGTGTTTGGCTGAGCTACACCTGCTCAGATTCGGTCGCTGGAATGACCCAGCGTCTGACCAAATTGAACAACGCGTTCTAATCCTAGGACTAAGCCCTCATGTGCTCTGTCTGGTTCAAGATCTAGAGAGAAAGTGCGCCCAGTGTTATCCGGATTACGGAAAGGATTTTTTGGTACATGCTTACGAAGCATATGAGCATCTTTGGCGGCATCAACAGACTCGGTTTCGGGCTGGCCGTCTTCAAATCCATGTCCATGGGTGGGACGAATGATTAGAAACACCGACCTCAGATGTACGTCTAACGATGGCATCAGAGGAAAACATCTTGATATCAATTCATCGCAAATGGGCAATGCAAAGCGGTGTACGAAGGTGCTCATTAATTTACTGGGATATTGGATTCTCGCAAACACCGGCCAAGCGAATTGCTATTATCATCAACCTCATTATCTGTGCTCATAACTCCGTCCGAATTTCCTTGCGTTCCCTCTGAAGAACCTTTTTGCCTGTCACGACCCAATTCGTCAAAATCTCATACGCCAATTGCGCGGCAGCATATGCAGTCGTCTCTCCCCGGTCATCGTACGCTGGTGCAACCTCGACAATGTCTGCACCCACGACATTCAGGTTCTCTAAACCTCGAAGGACTCTGGTCAACTCCCGCATTGTCCAACCACCGGCTTCTGGTGCGCCAGTCCCGGGCGCAGTTGAAGGATCCAGTACATCAATGTCGATAGACAAGTACACTGGAGCATTGTGACCAACACGTTTGTTGATGGCGTCCACGATGCCTTGGGTTCCGATTTCATCAATATCATTGGTAGTGAGTCGGAGATAGCCCTGCCTATCGTCGTTTTGATAGTCGCTCCAATCGGTGCCTGTCAAACGTGTCCGCAGACCAACGTGGACAGAGGAGTTGCTTTTGACAAGCCCCTCTGAGTACGCCTGCCAGAACATGGAGCCGTGGGTGAACTCAGTTTGCTCCGAGCTCCATTGACTGGGATAGCTGTGCGGATGTAATGTGTCCATGTGGGCGTCGAAATGCACAACGGTGATAGGTTGTTCGTGTACCTTGGCCAAGGCTCGCAGGGCTGGTAAAGCTACGGAATGATCACCTCCCATGATCAACAATTTCGGAGGTGCTGGATTTCCCTTCGAAGACTTGTGAACCGCAAGCTCCTCCAAGCCTTCTGTCATCTGCCGCAGTGCCAGAGCATTGTCGAACGGCGAAACTGGTATGTCACCACAGTCGATGATCTTAGCCCAATCCATGTATGGGTTTAGACCAGCATGTGTACTGAAACCACGGCTTGGAAGATGTCGAGCTGATGCTGCTCGGATTCCTCGTGGCCCGAACCGAGCGCCAGGCTTGTAAGACACTGCCGTGTCGAAAGGAACACCTATCACGGCGAAGTCGAAGGCCTCATGTGCGTGTGTCAAACATTTGACGTGAGGCAGGTGTCCGAAGGTGTTGATCCCTGAGTAACCCCACTAGTTGCACATTAGATCACATCGGCTGCATCGTGGGTAGACACTTACGTCGAAATCCCACTTGCCATCTGATAGCAGTTGCTGGTCATATGGGCTGCCTGGATGCGATACGCCAAAATCGCTAAAGAGAAGCGCCGATAAGAAAAGAGCTGCTGCCATTGCTGTGGTCTGCGGATTGATATGAAGAAAGGAGATGGTATGTCTTCCGGTCAAGGCGCGGTTGACACCTTTCATATATGTCCAGGACGTTGTACCCCAATGACCTTCGGACCGCGGAGACGTCGAGATGGGGTACGCGTACTCTTGTGAACGGCGATTCCCCAAGCGCTCACTTACGTTGGGTCGCGTCTAAACCACTCAGGCCATCACGCAAGATACTCATCTAGTAGCACAATAGTCATTACAAGAGAACCCTGGAACTCGCAGAAAACCTAGTTAAGTATGTGGGTACTATGTGCTCTGCTACGTTTGATAGGTTGTACAAGTGTCGCTGTCAGTACATCCGACCCCGAACAACAGCTTGAATGGGTGAAGTTTGATCTTCACGACCCATCTTTTCCACGGCGCGTCACCTCCAGGAGATCGTCGAGGAAGCGTGGTAGAGTGCTAAGCTTTGAGGATCAGCAGTGGTAGCCTGTTCAGGAAAGGCCCTTGGAACTCCCGCCGCCCCACTACTGCTGTTGGATGGTGCAATATGGGGACCGACTTTTCGATTTGGTACCACTCATCAAGTAACCACCCAATTGGAGCCTGCAGGATCGACCCTTCCATGACCACTGATGCAAATCGGAGAATTCCTCACAAGGGTAGTCGTGGTATGTGTTGGTGATTGGGTACGCGGCATCCTTTTGCGTCTCCATTCAGCGTGTGTTTTATTCTTCCCTTATTGCTTTTCCATGGTTCAGTACTCTTCGCCTCGGTAGGATCACGCCAGTAAACGCTCGGGTGGCGCCGCAATTCTGAATAATCCTGATTGCACCATGCTCGACCTTGGAAACGCAGACCTATCAAGCACACACAGGCTGGCATACACACGCATGGGAGATCTGTGCTATTGAAACAATCACATGCCTCGCGCCGTACATGGGAGACTTCCGGCGGTATCAAAATGTATGAGAACTCGGTCCACCTTCACGAGCAATGGACCCTACATAGTGTCCATTGGTCGTGCCCCTGCCAACCCGTGTCAGAAAGCTTGTCAAAGCTTGGCCAGACGATCGTTTTCCAAAGTCTGATCTGTAGCAGCCGACTTGAGTCAGTCTGCAGATCTGGGTCGGTGACGTCGAGGCCAGTCCATGCGGTAGACAGAAAATCCGAGTTTGCTCCATAGCAAGAGGCGATCTGGTAGCTTTTCCGAAGGTCTGATTCCAAACTGGCTGTTCAACGAATGGAACGTGACAACAATTCTCCGGTAAATGTAGGCGGCATCTCCGAAAGAATACCATCAGTGGGACCCTAGAGCTCGAAACTCTGATCCGCGTCGACAAGTGTCGTACCCAGTAGATCTGGAGCCAATCGACTTCGATGAAGCGGAATACTACCGTCACCGACTTTCTCCAGACTTGAAAATCTGTGTGAAGAGCGATGTTCATTGTGTGGTGCAACGTAGATCCTTCAGGCCCGCCATAATCGGTCTCATACAAGCAACGTGTGTGGAAGCACACACTGGCGATTGGCGATCTTCAGTCGTCTTTTGGAGGCTATACCAAACGTGTACGAGACGCTGTAGATTCGACGCGCGTACGTGAGCCATTCACCTTGCCAGGAGAGTGAGCTTAACCACGGTAGCGATATGATCGAAGCAAAGGCTTGGGTCGTTGTTTGGATAAGTACGTCCCTCGTCATGGCTTATGCATATCAGTTTGAGTAGCTTCAACATCTCGGTCTCTGACACCTCACACCTTGACACCCCAAAACCACCACCGACTTGTCCATCAGCATGTCCACATCCCAAACGCAAGACATGTCAGAGTACATGATGCTTCCCACCAGCGTGTACGACTGCGTGCATGTTCAATTGACTGCACAGTGTCAGCTCCGCCCGGACGCGGAAGCGCTCGCAACCACATCGACAACGTGGACTTCCCAAGAATTGGAAGATCGCGCCAACGAGCTTTCGTGTTACCTCAGAAGTGCAGGCATCACCAGACGGCAAAGAGTTGGAATATGCTTCCGGAAATCTGCATGGGCAATTGTGTCTATGCTCGCGGTTTTGAAAGCTGGGGCGAGCTGTGTGCCACTCGATCCAGATCACCCTAAAGCAAGGATTGAAACAATTGTCGATGCGGCTTCTATCAGTACGGTGCTGGTCGACCAACCGCATGAGCTATTTGCGTCTTTCACTGAAGTACGGCAAATTGCCGTAAATGATTCGGACTTTGGTCGAATGATCAATTCAATCGAGTCTGAAGCGCACGCACCCGAGACCCCATACGACAGCGACGATTCAGCCTTCGTACTGTTTACATCAGGAAGTACCGGCGTTCCAAAAGCGGTTCTGTTATCTCACTCTGCCCTCTGCTCGAGCGCCAAATACCACGGAGAACCTATGGGCGTCGGACCAGGAACTCGCGTCTACCAGAACGCTGCTTATACATTCGATATGAGCATCTACGACATCTTCACAACGCTTATGCGCGGTGGGACGGTGTGCATACCTGCGCCCGACACGCAGATGCACAACATCGCAGACGCCGTCAACGAGCTGCGCTGCAATTGGGCTTTCTTTACACCGACGCTGCTGAGCACGCTATTACCAAGCGAGGTTCCGGGACTTACGACTATTCTCCTCGCGGGCGAGGCTGTTTCACAAGAGCTGGTTAATGTGTGGGCTTCTAAGACGCGCTTGCTGAACGGGTACGGATCCACGGAGATGTCGACTTGTTTTCTCACTCAGTTGACGGAGAAGAGTGACCCACGAGACATTGGAGTTCCTCAAGGTGTGGTGACGCGTATCGTGAGCTTGGAAGATCCATCTCAAGACTCGCCTTCAGGCCGCGGCCAGCTCGTTGTCTGTGGTCCCGTTTTGGCCAGCGGATATCTAAAGCAGCCCCCACAGTCCGGTTTCATTCGTGATCCGACCTTTCCTCAACATGTATCCTATCGCACTGGAGACGTTGTTGAAAGAACCGACACCGGCTCGTACCTGTTCCATGGCCGATGCGACACTATGGTCAAGATTCGCGGGTACAGAGTGGAAATGGGAGAAGTAGAAAGTCAGTTGATGGGCCATGCATTAGTTGAGCAAGCCATCGTGCTGTACCCGAGAAAAGGAAAAAACAGCGAGAAATTGACAGCTGTTGTTAAGCTGAGAGACAGTGTGTCGGAAGCGTGGACTGAGGGCGAAGATGGTGCCGTGTCTTCCCCGCAGAAAGCTCTGGCAGATCATCTCCGCAGCAAGCTGCCCAAGTACATGATCCCTCAGTCCTGGCTCGTATCTGGCAGTATGCAAACGACGTCCTCCGGCAAGATCGACAGACGAGCAATCACATGCGCCGTGGAACACGGAACACTCCAGGATCTCTCACGACCGCAGTCTTCCTACCAAAATTCACCTCCACCCAAGCATTTCCCACTACCACAAATCCCAGCAAATGCCCTCGCAAAGCAAATCACGCCCCCAGACTCCCTCGACGGCTCAGTAAGCGAAGCCTCAGACGATACCCCCGGCGTGACCGAAGCCTCGTTCCTGGATTTAGGCCTCGACTCAATTAATCTCATCGGCCTATCCAAGATTCTTAAAAAGGCATATGATGTTGATTTCGATGTGGCTACACTTGGCCCGCTTTCAATGGCGACATTACTACCCTGTATCCGCGCAAAACTCAACGTCAGTAATCTTGCTGATGCGTCTTCCCTACCCACACGGCCCAGGCTATCAGAGCTATTTCGCCATGCATACGACCAGCTTCTCAAGAGCGAGGCGAAGTCGAAACTCCCAACCTCGTCTTCTGCATCACGCTCGTCAGATACGCCACCGCTCAACGTCTTACTCACCGGCGCTACCGGCTACGTAGGAACCCGAATCCTACACCACCTCCTCACCATCCTCCCTCCCCAAAGCAAGATCATCACCCTCGTACGCGCCCCAAGCATATCCGAAGGCCACCAGCGTCTCCTCGACACCCTTACCAACGCCGACATCATCCTAAGCCCCAAGGACGCTGCTCGTCTGGAAGTATGGCTAGGCGATCTCACGAAGCCTGACCTGGGCCTCGGACTCCCGCAGTTGAATCGCCTGCGCGGAGGTGACAACGCAGTCGACGTCGTGATACACAACGGCGCGTATGTAAATTGGACGAGCGCGTACAAGACCGTCAGCCCAGCGAATGTGCACTCCACGATATCCCTACTACGCGGCCTACGCGAGAGCCCCCTATCTTCGAAAATAGTCTACGTGTCCGGCGGGCGCGCATTAGAAGTTGCAACGAACGACGGCATGCGCGTCCCGTGCGTCACTGCCACTCATGATTTCAACGCAGCCAACAAAGGCTGGGACACCATCGACGACAGCGGCATCGCGCTCGTAGGCTACGACATCACAAAGCTCGTATCCGACGCGCTAGTTCAGTCCAGCGGATTAAACGCACATGTCGTGAGGCCGGGGTATATCATCGGCGACGCGAAGACGGGGCACGTCATTGCGAGGGATTATATATGGCGCGTGGTCGCGACAGCACTTACGCTCGGCGCGCACTGCGAGGAGCCGGACACGTCTTTCTTGTACCTTGCTGGCGTGGACGAAGTATCCGAGCACATCGTGCGTCCGGTTCGAAAGATGTGCGAAGGCACTTCAGACGTTGTCGATATCCCGGACCGCGCGGTGCAAGTGAATATCACATCTGGCGTGACGATACACGATTTCTGGGCCACGGTCGCAGATGTTTTCGACACGGAGCTCGTTTCGCAGGGTGCGGAACTGTGGATTGCGGCCGTCGACAAGAACATGGCGGAGCAGAGACCGTTGTATCCGGTTATGGAGGCGCATCGCGCAGATGGCGGGTTACTTGGTGTGGAGAGGCCGGCGGCGTGCGGGCGAGGTAGTGATGCGGGGGCGTTGCTGTGTCTTGAGAAGTCGCTGCGGTATCTGCAGAACGAGTCTGATGTTTTTAGGAGCTGGGTTAAGTTGTGAAGATGAGGCGAGTATGTTCTGGCGGGCGGGGTTTGTGTGTCGAATAGTGGTTCTGGCGTTGTTATCGAGCCTGAGATAGTCGTAAGCATTGTTTTCAGAATCATTCGTGGTCACGTCGGTTGTCAATTCAGAACCATGTGAGAACGACCATAGCCATCCTTTGAGATTAGGAATTGTAAACCATGATTCACAGCAATGACTTCCTCTTTCCTTGGACATTACGATCGTATTCAAAAACAAAAGGCACACTCTCATCTTTCTAGGAAAAACATGTAAAAAAGAGATAGGTATAGCACATTATGTCCGCCCCCCTCCACCGACATACACACATCCATGACAGTATAACAACAGCAGACTCCAACGCCCCAATATGAAGTGGGTAGCGAATGGATTTGGTTGGTTTGATATATCCAAGCGACAACAAAAACAAGAAATAGCAACATAAGACAGAGCGCGCCCAAGAACACCCGTTGACCCAAAGACAATTGCCACATCCATCCGCCATGGGAATATGCTCCGAGATGAGAAAGGAAGACAGCGATCGAGATCGAAGAGAAATGGTTGGGTATATGAACGATTTTTTGTAATAGCCGTCAGGAAAACTCCTCCTGCTGCGGGTCGTCGAGCCAATGCCACATGACGATGGGATCGAGGTCGGCGAACGGGCCAAACTTTCACAACAAGCGTCAGCAGAGTCACACATCAATGTGCGCAAAGTGCTCGAGCCACCTGATTGCTATGAAGAGCCCTCGGATTTCTCGACGCCGGCAAACCGGAGGAAAGACCAGAAGCTGATGTGGGAGCAGTCTGCGGCACATCGACATGTGTGTGAGAGCCAGCTTGCGGAAAAGACGACTAGTCTAATCCACCAACTTCGGGAACGTGGTTGAAGTCAAAGTCGCCGCCGAGTTGGAAGCCGCCGTCGTCGTTGGGATTCTGCAGGAAGGAGTCGAAGTCAAAGTTCTCGAGAGCGCCTTCGTCGCCGAAGCCGAGGCCGAGGTCGAATGCGTTGGGCTTGTTGTTGTCAGTACATTGTAGATGCGGAGATACGTCGAGATACTTACATCTCCCCCATCGAGCGCGTTGCCGAATGGTGGCGGACCATTATCCATTGGCTGCTGTTGCTGCACCGGTTGCACTTGCTGTGGCTGGCCATTCTGCGAGAACGACTGCTTCGAGTGCGGCGTAATGGGCGCAACGGGCGTTGAGGCTGCCGTCGGTGTGGGAGGCTCCTCGCCATTGCTCGCGGCTGGAGTGGCACCTGCATTCGCCCCTTTCTTGCCTGCGGGCTTCTATAATCAATATCAACGCTGCCCCAGTGTACAAGGAGAGCGAACAACTTTACCTTGGCGTTATCTTTTGTGCCCTTCTTCTTGGGCCCGGCCTTGTTCGTCGATGACGGGGTAGGAGGTGCTTGGTTGGAGACTGACGGAGATGGCTCAGGTCGTGGCTGTTCGTTGGCGGGAGCGGGCGGCGGTGGCATCTGCTGCCGCTGTCCTGGGTTCTGTCCCATCGGACCGCCCATCTGCTGTGGCATCATGCCTTGCGGAGGGGCGCCGCCTCGCCACGCGCCATTGGGCTGCATCTGCCCGCTTTGGCGCATAGCCTCCATCTGTTGGGGGGTCATCTGGCCCTGGAAGTTACCGCCAGGGTGCGAGCTCGGAGGCCGCATCATTGGACTTTGGTGGGGCATCTGGGGATAGAACTGGGGAGGCATGCCCTGGGGCGGCATGCCAGGTTGCGCCATGCTGGCATCGCCAAACTGCATGTTCGGCGCTGGCGAGCCACGCTGCTGCATGCCTTCGGGGAGAGGCGAGCCAGGCATCTGACCGAGCTTGGGCGTCCCTCTCATCTTCTGGTGCTCTGGGCCGGGCGAGGGCCCTGGGCGGTTCTGCGGCGACAGCGAGGCAGCGAAGCCGGCAGCGCCGCCCTGGTGCTGAGGGGCCATGTTGTCCTGCTCCTGGCGGGCCATGAGCAGGCGCTTCTTATTCTGCTGCTCCAACAGCATGAGCTGCATCTGGTAGTCTTGCAGGGCGTGGTTGCCCTGGCCATGGGCGGCGTTGCCGTTGGGCTGCATGCCGGCGGGACGCGGGCCGTTGCCGGAGAAGGCGTCTTGGTGTCCTTCCAGGCCGAGCTGGGCCATGGGCGAGCCTTGGACGCCAGAGTTGAGACCCTGGGGGGAAGCAGTGTTACTATTCAGAGCCACTCTGTGCTGTTGGGCCAGGCTTTGGGCATATACCTCGATGTTCTTCTGCTGCGCGTTCTGGCCCGGCTGCGCGAACTCGGCAAACTGCGCGCCGGGCACGCCGTTGGTCATTCCGCCTGTGGTGACAGTTAGTCTCGTAGGGTTGCAAGTATAGGATAACTCCCAGACGTACCCTCCATGCGCGGCCGCTTGTTGGGCGACGGGGCGTTCTCGTTGGAGCTGGGCGACCCCGGGCGCTGGCCGTTCATGTCCATGGTCGAGCCGTCGCGCTGCATCTGGGCGGCCATCATGGCGGGGTTCTTCATCTGGCCCATATTGGGCATATTGCCGTTGCTACGGTGCGTCAGTGCCTGGGCGAATGAATGTATTGGATTACATGTTCTGTGCGTACGGGCGGTTGTTGTTCATGGCGGCGGCGCGCTGGAGGTCCTTGGGCGCGGCGCCGTTGACCATGCCATTGGTCATCATGCGCTGGTACTGGGCGTTCATGGGGTTGTTCATCATCATGCGCTGGTTGCGCTGCTCGTTCTGCATGTGCGCGAGGTTGCGCGTGTGGCCGATGTACTGCGTGCTCTTCGCGGCGGGCGCGGTGCGGCCGCGGTTCGCAGAGAAGATGTCCCAGAACTGGACCCACCAGTCGTGCAGGAACGAGTTGTCGGCGACCTGGTTCTGCGGCAGCTTGGGCTCCGGGAACTCTTCGCGCGAGTTCATGGCGTCGATGCCGTTGGGGCGGTTCTTGGGGCTGGGCTTCTGTGGCGGCTCCGTCTGCAGCGTCAGCTCGCCCGTCTCGAGCATGGCGCGCGCGGCCTGCAGGTGGTTGTTGCGGAGGAAGTAGTCGTAGATGTACGTGTTGAGCATGCCCGCGGGGCCGCCGCCCGGCTGCTCCATGCGCATGCCCGGATGGCCCATGGCGCCCATGATCGGGGTGCCGTCGACGGGGCCGCCGTTGGCATTCATGGCCGCCATCTGCGCCGCCATGGGGTTCTGCATCGCACGCGGTGCGGGTGGGGTGGGCTGTCTCAGGCGCGGGGAAGGAGTCGTCTATACGCGGAGGGCGCGCAGATGCGGTGTGTATAAGGATATAGGCGCAGGTGGATTCGTTGGTGGGCGCACCGCGGTGCTGTGTTGGACGTGGTTAAAGTGACATGGAACGGCGTGGCTACGGGCGCGGTGCAGGGTCCGACCGGGGGGCGGAGGGTGGTGGAAGACGCCCGGGGCGCGGCTGGCGTGCGATATTCGATGGGCGAACGACGCGCAATGGGTGGGCGAGGCGTGGGCAGTCTGTCGTGTCGATGTCGAGATGGCGGGCGGAGCGGAGGTGATGCGCGAGATGGCTGTCCAGGGACTAGCGGTAGCAGTAGCGGTGGAAGGAGCGCACCCCGTTGTGGCTTCCTGCGAACGCTGGCGAGGAAGGCGCGATCAACCCACAACTCCAGAGACGGCAACTACGGATGCACAATGGGCGCGTCTGGTCTAACTGCAGGATAGAGAGGGCTGAAATAACAAGACGTGAGAGGGGGGAAGCGGTTTGCGAAATGGCTGGACGGCCTCTGCCTTGGCAATCTTCTCGTGATCGTGATCTGTGCTGAGCAGCTGTCCCAACCATTCGCTGCACGTTGAGACTGCAATATTGCTATCTATCGAAACTGCACTTTCTCCTTCCGCCTGCCAACTGCTCCCTACAACATGTATGTAATTGGAAATATCTGCACATTTCGACCTCTTCTGTGAAGCTGGGTCACCTGAATTCTGCTGAACTCGGGTAGCTCAGGCGGATTATGGGGGCGTCAAAGTGGGGCACCCGTCTGCGGAGAGGAATCATCACGACTGGCTGAACACCAGCGAAGTCATGGACAACATCGAGCGTCCTGAGATGACCTATTGCTCTGAAAGTATTGTAATTATTGGTGCAAGACAAGCGATGATATGTACACGATGTTACTTGGTCGTGATGACGAGTGGTTCGACTACACCACGCCCCTATTTGGGTGCAAGCGTGGAGAAGTCGCAGCATGTCCGCTCGTTTCATCGAAAACTTTCAGGCTTGACAATCGACCTGGCCCACACGTGCATTGTGCAATTGCGACGAGTGCACTTTTGCCTGGCTGCGCCACGGCCTCGTGCACTTTGAGGCACGGCTTGGAGCTCATGGCCGTTGCTTTCAGGACATAGTGTCCGGTACTTGCTGATAGCTTGGGCTCTGTTTAAAAAACGACATTTGATGATGAGAAAACCAAATAGTTCCCGTGACGCCTGGCAATGCACGCAATCGCTCTACAGAGCATAATCATCGTGATACTGTGCAACGCATGCACACGCGCTCATTCGTCGTCTGGTGGCATCTCGTCATCGATGTAGCGGATCAGCGATATCCGCATCTCCGTTGTGTCGTTGCCCCGTAGGACGTCGCTGACGAAGTGCGCTTCGACCTGCATGTGTACCTGCATGTATGTCAGCCTCAGTCTCTGTCTAAGCGTATGAGTGTTCCCGTCAAGCGATCAGGAACATACCATCTCTAGTGCACCCCTCAGCACTCCGACCAGTATGTTCGAGAACCACAGCTCGTCTTGCGCACGGCCGTCATCCGGCAGTTCGACAAAGTCAGCGAGGGGGTTCTCCTCGAAGATGAGCGAGAACTGCTTGTTGTCGCTCGTCCAGTTGGTGATGGTAGGTGTGACGTTGAGGAAGATCTTGAAGCCGACCTAATCACAGCTTGTAAGCCATGAGGGTCAGCTCGTGAGGTAGGCTCTCTACCTTTGAGATCATCTCAGCGACATCCCGGAAGTTCGTACAAGCAGGTGCACTCGACTTGGCCAGGAAGTCCTCTATCAGTCTTATGCCGATGTTGTAGCCCATGCGGTCCAGCTGCTTGTTGACGTCTGCGTAGTTGTAGTCGTAGTCTTTACATAGTTGGGCAACGATTGTGCCGTATGTGAGGGTGACGAGCTCGGCGCTGACCTTCTCGACGCGGTTGGATCTAGGTGTTGTGAGCGTAAGTAGAGGCCGTAGTGATGCGCAACTTACTTCCATATTCTGACAGCTGTTAGCACCTACTCGGACAGCTACTGGACATGTGAAGCTCACTCCTCGCCTAGTCGGGCGGCCTTTGTTGACGATGCCATTCTCGTAGTTGCTTTCTCTTTAGCGAATTTTCGTCTTCACAGTATCGCGACCTGGTTCTTGCAAAAGCAGTGATTCCTGGGGTAGACTATACAGAATGAAGCCGCGGCGTATCGGTGGTGGTGGAGTAAGCTAGGGCTGTCCGCGGTGGATCTCGTTCGTATATCTTGGCGCAGATCTGCCTCGAGAAAGTTTACCAGAGCTTCAACAATCACCAGCACGCGCCAACTCTCGTGTAAAGAAACTAAACGACAGCCAACATGTCCGTACCGAAGCGACCCGCAAACGACACGTTCGGTACAAGTCAGCTTGTCAAGCGCGCAAAGTCGGACGCGAATCTGGGAAGCAATGCGGTAGCAGTAGTGAATGGCTCTGGGCAGAATGGCGCACTCATACGGTCGGTATGTACAACCACCTGGCATTCGAGAGTCAAGTCGCTGAAGGTGCATGTGCTGATAGGCGACATAGGGCCCAGGTGGCAGCGCGCTGCAGTCGCCAGTCATGGAGCTCACAGGCCATTCTGGAGAGGTCTTCGCATGTCGATTTGATCCCACGGGCCAGCACATAGCCTCGGGCTCAATGGACCGCTCAATATGTTTGTCACGTGTCCATCGCCCTCAGACGATTGCGCTGACCACTTGAAGTACTTTGGCACAGCTCAGGCGCCTGCGAGAACTATGGCATTCTCACGGGACACAAGCAAGCGGTTCTAGATCTCCACTGGTCGCGCGACTCGAAAGTACTCTTCTCTGCATCGGCAGACATGCACCTAGCGAGCTGGGATGTCGAGACGGGAGAGAGGATACGAAGGCACCCAGGCCACGAGGAAGTGATCAATTGCATGGACGTGAGCAAGCGCGGCGAGGAGATGCTCGTCAGCGGCTCAGACGACGGCTACATCGGCGTGAGTGCTCTCATGTTGGTACGAGGAACCCCTTCTGACGACGTCTAGATCTGGGACACACGAACGAAAGACGCCGTAACCTTCATTCACAGCGACTTTCCTATAACTGCGATTTGCTTGTCCGAAGCCGGAAACGAGCTGTTCACAGGAGGCATCGATAACGACATCAAGGTGTGGGATCTGCGGAGACAGGCTGTCACATACTCGCTGCTTGGCCACACCGACACAGTGACCTCTCTACAAATGTCGCCCGACAATCAGACGCTGCTATCGAATGCGCACGACTCCACAGTAAGGACCTGGGACGTACGACCATTCGCCCCTGCAGATAGGCGCATACAAACATACGACGGAGCGCCCACTGGCCAAGAACGCAACCTTCTGAAGGCAAGCTGGGACTCAACGGGTGAGAAGATCGCGGCCGGTGGCGGGGACCAGAGTGTGGCGATCTGGGAAACACGAACCGGAAAGCTTCTGAACAAGCTTCCAGGACACAGAGGCGCGGTGAACGATGTGCGCTTCCATCCACGAGGCGAACCCATTCGTAAGTTCCGTCCAATTTCTCTTTTCACAACCTTATGTTTCATCTGCCCATCATTTGTCTTGAAGGACCTCAAAGTGCCCTTTGAGAACAAGAATTGCCGAATTTGACAACCGAGCTGCAAACCGCCCCCTGAGATATTATGTCAAGCCTTCTTGACAGCGCAATGACGGTCACGAGAACGATCCTCTTGCATCTGAAGCCGCTCCTCATACTTGAGCGAAGCATCAACTGACTTGGCATCTCCAGTGGTATCCGCATCTTCAGACCGCAAGCTCCTGGTGGGCGAGCTCGGAAAATGAATACGACACACACAAAAAGGCAACTTGGCAACACACGAAGCTCAAGGGATTAGAAAAAGCCCCGCGCACGAGAGGGGCAAGCCCGCGTTACACGTCACGGGGGCGATGTTTATAGCAACTGGATACGCCGGTGCGACGTTGGGCGATGGAGGCCGGGATGTTCGATAAAGCGATGGGAGTACTGCAGGGTGCAAGGAGACATTGCTAGTAGGAGGACGCGTTATTTACGCGATCGTTGTATTTATCTGGAGTGCTACGGCAGAGACGAACGTCAGGCAAACAATCAACAGTAACGGATGCGAGATGAGCAGTTGATGCTATTTTATGGCTCTGGTCGCACAGTCGCGCTCGCCGCGGTGTTGGGGAGTTCGCAAGGCTGGTGTGCTTGATTGGCTGTGGAGCCTCTAAACATTTGGGCGGTGGGCCAACCACGTCCCGCACCTTCAAACCTCACCACTCTTTACGCAAAACAACGCGACTTTTCTGGTCCAGCATTGGCTCCTGAAGTGGTCAACCTGAAGCAGTCGAGACCGTGGAGGGACCCTGACGCCATGCAGCGCGCATCCGGGGACTTTCGTGTTTCACGCGCGCACCACCGCCATCCTGATACACTCCAAGTTCCAGGTCATCGTGGCGCTCAATGCTGCTACTCGACCACGGGCGTCGGTACCTTGCAGCTCTCGCTGGGATAGCTCCTGGTGTGACTGTAACCTTTCTTTCCCTTTGCCTTTCTATGTTATGATCTTTCTTTGATCCACCTCATTGGTGTCGTGAGGTTTCGCGTCTTCTTCACTTCGTACAGTCGTTGGCTCTGGATAGCTTTTCTTTTCACTACGGATTCTTCCCTTTACACTAATAACGACAAGAGCTTGGGCGGGAGTAGTGCGAAGACCAACCGTTCGCTAAACAGAAATGGTAGAGAGATCTTGAGCAAAGGGCAAGCTCCAGTCACCTGCATCTGGCTTCGAGCTTCTGGGCCTCCTTACGGCTCGCTACCACGACTGTTCCTGCATGCTAGCTCTGTTGTCGGTTCATTCGCTATTGGACGACATCGAGAGTGAACACGGACAACGTGTCGAGGCAGAGACGCGTCTGCTATAAGGCGAGGATATCATCCAAAAACAACGCTTAAGGTTGTGTCTCTATTTTCGTGGACTCGAATACACTCTAAGTCTATACTCGGATCAACATGTTTCGATCACCACTATTCGCATGGTCGCCCCGACCAGACCAGGACCGTACCCAAGACCCATTCGGCACCCCGGCATCGCAGTCCTCATCGCGGTTCGGAGCACTACACAGCAATATCCGGAACATGATCAATGGCTCATCGGTGTATTCTCAATCACCCTTACCATCCAACAACAACACACCAAAAGCCCCATTTCTGGGCATCTTCCGCCGCGACCAGCCCTCGGAACCAAACCTCCTCCCCGTCTCCCACGATGCGCCGCGGGAATCACATGAGTCGCACTCGCCCCTCCGCGCACAGCACACGGCGGGCTCTTATATGCGCACAATAGCACCGGCACAAGATTTACAGCAACCAGAGACCATATACAGTCGCCATCCCGCAGACGTGCAACTGCCACGTCAAGACAGCGGCTTCACGGACCCGGATGTACAAGTCCTATCAGACGAAGTGAACGGTCACCGACATCGACGTAAGCACAGGCGGAGGAAACACCGCCGTCACCAGCAGCAGCAATGGGTTCGCCGACGAGCCGAGCCGAGCGCGCGTGGCCCAATGGTCTTCGGACGAGGCACAGCAGCGCGCGGGAAAGTCATTGCATGCACAATATCCGGCATGTTTCTCCTGACCGTCCTAGCAATATGTAAGTCCTTCAGCCCCCTCCAATTTTCATACAAGCACTAACGGCGCACCACAGACCTAGCAATCGCCCTCACAAACCGCGACCTCGGCCAAGAAATTCACATCCTCTTCATCCTGATCCTGCTCGCCATCACAATCTTCTTCTGCCACTCGCTCATCCGCCTCTGCATGCTCATGCTCCACCCCCAGACACAGGAGCGCGCGCCCCGGATACCTGATATGACAGGGCCGGAGGGCTTTCAGCCTATCATCCCGATACGAGTGCATCTCGCACGCGACGAGGAAGCTGCGGCTGCGGCGGCGCAGAACGAGCTGGACACAGCGCGAGGCCATCTGGACCCGGACCTCGATCTCGAAAAAGACGATATGCCTCCCCCTCCACCACCGCCCGCGTACGGCCTCTGGCGCAGCAGCGTGCGCGTCGATCCAAACCTCCTTCACTGGCAGCGCGCACAAGCACCACCGCCCACTTCTCAACCCCCACCACATCGCTCCTCGTTCGCAACAGACCTTTCGTATTCCGCGACTGGTGTACCGCAGATCCCCGTCCAGGGTCCGCGGCCCCCGTCGTATGTTTCTGAGGATGGGGTTACGTATGTTACGGAGAGGAGGGAGAGTCGGAGTGGGGTTAGTGATATTCATCCAGCGTGGAGGCCGGGGTATGCGGTTAGTGAGGGGACGGTTTGGCCTGGGGGAAGGAGGTGAAAAGTTTTTTGTTATGTTTGTGTGTGATTAGCATGTTGTTTGTTTGGTGTAGCAATTTAGCGTGTTCTGGATTGGAATGTTGCGTTGATTTTATGCTTTGTTGGTTGGATGTGTTGTGGTGAACGTTGTTTGATTGGCTTTTTACTTCTTTCCTTTCCATATGATTGACATATATCTAGTGGCAACGACCAAGTCCTTATGTCTACCGACCCGACCCTTTCACTGAGTAGCCTACTACCACATTCATCACTCACGATATTGCCATCGTTTTGTTTGTTCCAGGGATAGATTCGCGTAAATCAAAGTAGACTGATCATCCCAGACCTACAATTCAACACACATCTCCCCAAATCCCATCACACATTCGCATTCTCCATCGCCCACTCCACACTCCTCCTAATCGCCCCATCCTGATCCCCAACAGGAACATACCCCAACTTCTCCCTCGCCTTCCCAATATTCCAACAACACCCCCCACCCAAATAATCAATACTCACCCTCCTCATCTCCGGCGTCTTCCGCCCCAGCGTAAACACCCAATACACCCACTCCCCAACCGACGCCATGACCTGCACCGCCGCAAACGGAATAACAGTCATTTCCTCCGCAGCCACCGGACTCCCAGCCGCAGCGTAGCACCTGCGCGCGAAGTCCCAAAATGGCTCTGGCACACCGTCCGAGATGTGGAATGCTTCGCCCGCGACGCCCGGGTTGTCATTTGGCGCGAGTAAGGCGCGCATAGCGAGGACATGCGCCTCTCCTGCTTTGCCCGCGTACACGAATTCAAATACCTTTTCGTTACTTCCGAGTTGCATTTTATGTTGGCTCTGGCGCAGACTGGAGAGTAACTGCGGAACCAAATTGTGCGCGCGCTCGCCGTACACGCAGGGTAAGCGGAGCACGGCTGTCGCGAGGTCGGAGCAGTTAGCGGCTTGCACGGCGGCGTCGGCGAGGGCTTTGGAGCGGCCGTAGGGATTGTTGAAGGTTGTTGCTGTGTGGAGTTGGGCATCGGCTTCGGTTAGTGGGGTTTGGGTGGGTATGAGGGCGGAGTCGGAGGACGTGTAGATGAATGCACGTGTTTCCTTGCATTGTTTTGCGGTGTCGAGGAGGGTGTTGGTGCCGATGATGTTAGTTTTGTTGTGTATTAGTGCGGGGAGCACGCTGGAAGGGGTTGCGGCGTGGATTACGGCAATGGGATGGAGTTTGTCGAATACGGATTGGACTTGGGATGGGGAGGCGATGTCGGCGCTGTGGTAGGTTACGCGGCCGTCGAAGATACCGAGTTTTTTAGGTGTGCGGCTGAGTATTGCGACGGTGATGGTGGGGTCGGAGTGAAGGAGTTGTTGGACGATGTGGCTTCCTACGAAGCCGCTTCCGCCAGTTACGAGGACGCAGTTTGGGGGTTGGGAGGTCTTTGATTCCATGGTGGGTTGAGACTTGTGGTAGGCTGTAAGGTAAAGTTGAAATTGTGACTTTTGTACGTTGGAGAGGACACTGAGTAATTAATCAACGCTGCTGGTGCGGCACAGCACGCCTACATTCTTCGTGCTTACAATACTACTAGGGGGATTCCGAGATCGTCCGCGCTATCAAGCGACCTAGTCTTTGTTTCTGCTGAGGTAAGAGGAGCTATCAAGGGTCTCTTCAACGGTGTACGGGTACTAAACCTTATTATCAAAGTAGAAAGATTGTCTGTGTATCACTACCTATACAAGTAAGAAGGAGGCCTATGTCTCTCTCTCCTGAGCCGCTAAAAGTTGATAAATTTGTGAACTTTTAGCGCTAGGGGACTCTCCTAAACATGCAGCCATAGTTACCGGTATTAGCTGTATGAAAGATCGATATTAACTGCTACGGAGCAGTTAGTGTGGGACGGCGTACACGCTATCAAAAAAGACGTTTCCTATGCTGGTTAACCGGAATCCCCCTACTTCTGGGCGGATCGTGATACGTGTAGAGACTTGATTAGTGGGATTTATACCGTGTTGAATAATCCTAGCAAGTCAAGAACCATGACTCGTAAGTGTAAGCAATCCTCCTTCCAAGTTTTGAGCGCAAAAGTCGAATCCTCACGTCCGAAGGTCTTCGGCGCAGCGATAACATGATCGAATGGTATATGCGCGCCACGAAGAGCATCGGATGCGGGAAAACAGAAGGATATGTAAGTAGTGTACACGGATGGTTAAGGGGCCTTGAACTCAGTAGAGTTTTGGTTGAGGGAGCAGTCTCCGGCAGGCAGTCAAGTATTTGACGGCAACATTTGAGGACTCGCGTAGAGAAAGGAAAATGTAGCAAAACTGTTGTTGAATAGTCATATCGTAGTTTGACAGAATCCAAAAGCTCCAGCTGAGTGAATTTGGCAGCGCAGTACTCAAGCTGCACTTTTCGTGGCCGCCAGTTATCGATAACTATGATACAGCCAGTAGATGAGCCAGTTACGTATTTGAAGCGTAAGGCCGGTCATACAAGTTCCATGCGTTGTATATCCGCTCCTTGATGCCTGCCTCTCTCCAGGTCTATTGCATGCTGCTCCACGAACCATCTTGTTCCGCCCTCGCTAATTTCTCATCCCATGTTGAACATACTCATCACTCCCCCATCGGGCCCACCCTGCTCCATCTGCATCAACTGCCTCCGCACCATCGTACCGTCTTGCCCCATCGAACCAACGCCATATACCGCTTCAGCCAGCATCCTCACTTGCATCGGGGACCTCTGATCACCATAGTGGTCAATCACTTCTTGCTTGGTGACGCGACGACGAAGATCTTGCCATGCGCCGCTCTCGCCGAAGGCTTCGCACTCCTTCTACTTGTCGGCGGTCCACCACGGCGGAAGAACCTTTCGAGCGGCCGCTTTGGCCAGGTACTGTCGGAATGGCTCAATACTGGACGACTTGCCGGTGTAGGAGCTACCAGGCGTTGTTATTCCCTCCAAGTTCATGTCGTCCGCCTGTCGCATACGGAAGGAGTCGATGAGGAGTTTGTACACGTCTTTCTCAAGGGCGATCGTGTAGGTACTTGCCCTGATCCAGCCGAGTGAAGGGATTGGGGACATGCTTTTCGAGGTCTTTGAGGCGACCCGAGGAGTAGCTGCTGCTGTGTTCGGCGTTGGCGCCGACGAAGGCTCGAGCTGCATTTTTGCTGCAGATCTTCTTGTGCAAGCCTGTAACAACCTTTATTGTGCCAATAACGCCCATCTGGAAGCCACTCTCGTTAAAGTTGTGCACGTCGTCGTCGTGGACGCCGTACTTGGCTTTGGTCTCCTCTACTAGCTTGAACCACGCGCCAATTATCTCTGGATCCTCCTGGAGTATTCTCTGCCTATACTTAGCTCGATTGAAGGCCATTTTAAGCTCCTCTGAGCGTGTTACAAGGCGCTCAGCCCAGTGCTTGCCAACTGGCTCACCACCGCGTACAGCCAGCAGTTTATCAGCTATATCTGCCACCTCGCACAGCAGGGGCGCGAATCCTCGCGAATCAAGGTTAAGGATATATTGGACGATTGTTTGCTCTTCGGTCGCAGTGAGCTTATGCTGGGCGTTGCGAATTTCTGAGGGATGCGTGATTCCGTTGTGTCGGCGAGTTAAGGTTGAATAAGGTACTTTGAACGCCTCTGCAGCGCGCCGGAGGCTTCGAAATTGGTGTTCGTGGTAGGCAGAAAGGGCAAAAGTAATTCTACCTTCTTGATTAGATGATTGCACGTCTTGTTGTTGAGACATGTCGCGTTGATGAGGGAGTAGAGGGTCTTGGCAGAAACTGACCCACGCGCTGGTGGAATACGTTAAGTAATGTACCAAACTTTTATGCAGCTTGCGCGGGACGAGCGCCGAAAAAAGCGGTCTGATCCTTGGACGCGACACGAGTCGCGCCTTCACGTGACAATGCGATGACTTGACCATCATAATTCGAATCGAATACTGAACAACGACACTGCGTAGTCGGTGTCCAACATTTATCAGTATGTCACTACTCACAGAATTTGGGTCGTTGGGGTCCAGTCGCAGCGCCTCCTTTTAAGCCTTGTTCCGTCGATAATATATGTTCAACATCTAACCTATGTTATTGAATTTTGTTTCGTCTTGCACGCATCAACCGCTGCCGTCTCGTCAGATCGCTCACCGGAGTCGTGAACAGGTATGAGTTTGCAGTTGGCTCATGTCAACATACCACAGAACCCTGCATACGATTATCGCATCAAAATCTGTCGAATGCGTTCGATACGCGTGGAGTTGGCAACAAAATGCCTCATAGTTATGAGTAAGTCATCCTCTCATATCGCCAGATGATGATGGACGGCTGCATGTTTGGTGCCGATTTGAGTAGCTTCAACCCCTCAATTTCATCATCCGCCCAGGAGTTCTTAGCGATGCCAGCTGTCGGCCGTTCGGAGGAGGCAGTTCGTGCTCTTCAGACGGCCAGTTCGTGCTCTTCAGACGGCCAGTTCGTGCTCTTCAGACGGCCAGTTCGTGCTCTTCAGACGGCCATTTCACGTTCAACGAACAGCTGTTGACAGTAAACCTGCCCTACTTGCACGCCAGCCTTCCGTTCGATGGAATCATGCAATCGCTTCACAATCGGACAGGCTTCGTCTCTTACCACCGGCGTTCGTCTTTTCACCATCCTCTTAGGGCAGTATCGCTTCGAGAGATCCAATCTCAGTTCGGTCATTCCGGAGACGAATGAGACTTGCCGCGTTCTCTTATTATGGCGTGTGTCGAGGGCGCTGATATACTGTTGGGTATTTAAGAAGATTCAAAATGACTCTCAGCCAGCTGCAATGGGATGAGACAACGTCGCGGCAGTGGGAAGAAAGAAAGGGTTAGTGCCGGTGGGCCAGAAGGTCTTGCTGTCTTAGCGCCGGGCTTGTCCGGTTGGCGTCGACCTCCCTGCGGGACGCCGTTGCTAGCAGTCGCATTACGACTGTAGACTATTTATACGCCCCGGATTTCTGTAATGAATCTAGACGTTGCCTACTTACCTTGGTAACTAAGTTGAAACGTGACACACTTTACGGCTTCCTTCGCTGACGGGCAATCATCGACCCTGCGCCTCATCCCTGTCTTCCCGTAAGCGGAACTCCGGCACCACAGGCTAATCTGGCAAAGCGAGATACTCTGGATGTTGGAAAAGTACAACAGGCGTACTTGGCGTCTTAGGTGGCCTGTTGTATCACGCGCCCTTACATTACACGGCAGGCTGAACAGGGATAGGGAGATGAGCCCAGGCACGCGTAATTCGAATCCTTCGGAGAATCACTCACAAGATGCGTTGATCGCTCTTCTTCATCCCATACCCTTATTTTTCTATCGCTCGCAATTCTTCCCAATGCCATGCTGATCCGCCATCCACAGCTGGCGTCATGGCGTACTGTCTTTCTCGCGGGGCTGTGTTTTGCCTCAGCTCTGTACATTGTTGTGATCCACAATGAATGGAATCCTCTTGGCTCTCGATCCTTCCAGTACTCCCGCTATCGTTCGTCGAGTGCGTCCTCCAAAGGATACACCTCTCAATTAATCCCTTTCTGGAAAGAGCTTGCTATCGCCCTGGAGGCTGCACGGCCGCAGTGTTTGGCAGTCCAACTTTCAGATGACCAACGGGAGGAAATGTCAGCCGACGATAAAAAATGGGAACCATTAAAGCACAAGGAACGACCCGACCGGCTCAACCTCACTGAAGTGGACGAAAGTGAGCTTATTCGCGCCCACCGGCGCATGCGACTTGCTGCAAGAAAACTTGCACCTTCGCTACCAGTCGGGCATGATACTGGTATCGTCACGACCGGTGGCATTAAGTTGTTCCCAGTTTTGCTTATATCTCTTCGTATGCTCCGTCGCACTGGGTGTACGCTTCCTGTTCAAGTCTTCGTTGGTGATCAAGAAGAGTACGAAGCAGTGCGACCTATTTGTGAGGATGTTCTACCGACCTTGGACGCGTGGTGCCATGTGGTATCCGACATCTACTCTCAAGCGATTGCGACACCTCCAAATCACTTTCAGTTCAAAGTCTTGGCCATCCTATTTTCTTCGTTCCGCCACATCCTCTTTCTTGATGCTGACGCGTTTCCTGCGCACGACCCAACGCCGCTACTGAGTGTACGTCTCTCTTTGCCTTCCAAATTCTACGCAGGATGTTAATTCATGTATTCTAGGCTCCACCCTACACGACTCACGGACTCGTGACTTGGCCAGGGATTTACGCGAATACGGCATCGGAACACTTCTATCACATTACGGGTGCCACAGTGCCACGCGTGAGCCGTGGAAGCGAGTCAGGGCAGATCTTGTTTAACAAGGAGCACCATCGCGAAAGCCTTCTAATGATGGTCTACTACAACTACTACGGTCCGGATTATTACTACCCTCTTCAAGCACAAGGAGGTCCAGGACAAGGCGACAAAGAGACCTTCAGCGCTGGCGCTGTCACGGTCAATGCTCCTGGTCCATTCTACGGTGTGAAAACATCGGCAAGGATTCTTGGGAATCACGTCAATGGAAACTTCGTATTCGCTGGATTTGCGCAGGCAGATCCCGTTCAAGATCTCGAGTACGATACACCACTAGCGCAGCACTTGCTTCCGTCCGGAAGATGGCAAGAGCATGATAGTATCGGCGCCCAAAATGCTGAAAATGCGGAGCCTCGATCATTCTTTGTGCACAGCGTCTCGACTGAGGCGAAAATCCATCCATGGAAGTTGTTCCGAGAAGGGGGTCTAGCGTGGAGCCCAAACAAGAAATGGCAAAGAATTTGGGGGCAGGAGAAAATGATGATAGAACAGTTTGGCTATGACGTTGAGAAGAGATTGTGGGATTGCATCGGGGAAGAAGTATGCAGAACCGACGAGGCTTTGTGCGCTCAGGTCCGAGAATACTCTTCAAAGGTGTTTGGAGTCGCGTTGGATAGCACGTGAGCCATGCAATCAGAAAAAATGTCCACAGTGTATAAAATAGCGAGATACCCATTGAATGTTTCCTACATAATACAAAGCTTGCACGGCTGAGAGCGAGTCACCGCTTCTCTTCACAAGCCATTACTGTCATCAATCTTCTAATTTTGGTTGAGGTGTCTCCGGAGACTGTTCCTTGTCTCTCCTCAGTCTTGCACGCCTCTAATCATATTCTTCACACCCTCGCCCGCAGCCGTCTTGTCCCACGCTTTTGTCGCATCCTCAAAGTTCGACACCGAGCTGATCAAAGGCTTGACATCCACCAACCCCTTACTCAAATACGCCACGGCCAACTCGTAATCACCGGCCCCATACCTGAAGCACCCTCTCACCATCAACTCCTTCTGTCCCATCGCCACAATCGGAAACGCGACTTTCGGATGACCCAGTCCAGTTTGCACGAACGCCCCTCCCGGCCTCAGGATATGAATCCCAGTCTCAATACTCGACGTCGCGCCCGACGCCTCAATCACCCTATCAACCTTCCCACCAAAAGTATCCGTCCCTGGATCCGTCAAACCAAACGCCTCAAGCAATCTCCTAGCATTCTCGTCCCCGTCCACCCCCATCTCAGCCAAATACGTTTCGCATCCAAGAAACCCTTTCGCAAACTCCAATTTCTTCTCCAAAACATCGACAAGAATAACGCGGTGCGCACCGAATTGCCGCGCAACAGCCGCACACAACAACCCAATCGCCCCACTGCCCATCACAACCACCGTCTCGCCAGGCTTCACATCGCCCAGTTTCACCGCATGTACCGCAACAGCCAACGGCTCCACCAACACCGCTTCTTCTAGACTCATCGCGTCGGGGATCTTGTACACGAAGTCTTCAGCCAAACGGTAGTATTTGGTCAGCGTACCCGGCGTATCTGGAGGACCTGGAGCAGCCGCGAAGCGCATGTTACGGCACAAGTGGTACGTGCCGGATTTACATGCGGTGCAAGAGCGACATGGCACGCCGGGCTCGAGAGCCACGCGGTCGCCAGGCTTGACGGATGTTACGCCTGTGCCAATGGAGTGGATTGTACCCGAAGCTTCGTGGCCAACGATCAGGCCGGTGGTGGGGTTGACGAACTTTCCTATGCCGCCATGGTGCCAGAAGTGCACCTACAAAGTGTGAGAAAAGTATCGTATCGGGATGGAAGGGGAAAATGAAATGAGATGATCTTACGTCGCTGCCGCATACGCCGACATACGCGATGCGGATGAGAACGTCGTGTGGGTCGAGTTTGGGGATGGGCTTGTCTTCTAGTTTTGCGTTATTTGGGCCGTATAGGACTATGGAAGGGTTTTGCATCTCCTCGATCGCAGTGGATGTAGACATTATGTGGATTTCTTAGTGACGTGATGCGGCCAAATTCAGGAGGTTTGGTCGAATGCGAAGTTGAGATTCGGAGGAATACCAGCCATATATGTATGAGCTGTCAGGCGTCCACCTGATTTGTAAGATGGTGAAGATATCTTGACGCATGTCCCTGACGTTGTAGTTTCCTTGTATGATAGCCGTCGACTGACCGAAGTGGGGAAACTAGACGCGTGTAATCATGCCCCGCAATTGGCCACTTCTGAAGCCACAATCCTATGTACGCACCACCTAGATGTGATTGTCAATCATACATACACATGCGGCACCACATGCGGCGACAATAAGTGATCGACGAGAACAGCCCTAGCTACCCATCAGCTTTGAGGGTCACCACAATATTTATGACTTAAGGATATACAGGCTATATTTTGGTCGTACTTTAGGTAGGGCTTCCTTGAGCTGATCGATCACGAATTCTTGCTGCACCTGGTGGCGGTATCTGGCTATGGAAATCTGTCCTTGTCACACATCTCGACCCCACAATTGCCATCTCTGCTCTACCCCATCTTCTCCTCCTTCCTCCCTTCATCTCTGCTGTTCCACTCCCGATCAAAGACCTGCAAACTCCTCTGCGCAGTAGGCACAACATCTAACGCCTTGATACTCACCCTATCCTTCTGGCTCAGCATGAAGGCTGCAGCTTCAGCAACATCCAGTGCAACAAGCGGTTCAAAGCCAGCCATAAACTCGTCGTAGCTGCTCTTATCGTATCCGACCCTGCCATTACCAGTTAGCACACACCATTACCCAGCCTCCGACATAACATGTAGACTCGAGAATGCACGACATACCTCTGCTCGTGGAAGTTGGTTGCTACGACACCAGGTCGTAGAGCGAGGACCTTAATATCCGTCCCCACCAACTCTGTCCGCAAAACATTCCCAAACGCCTCTTGACACGCCTTACTCGCATGATACACCGCTTCGCCCGGAAACGGCGGAACCTCCAAGCCCGTCGTACTCGTCACATTCAAGATTGTGCCCTTGCCTCTCTCCTTCATCTTCCCCTCATTCAGCACCGCATACGTCGCGAACATGTATCCGTTGATGTTCGTGCTGGTCATAGTGATGATGTCCTGAATCTTCAGGTCGGGGAAGCGGTTGGGCGCGCCAATAGCCAGACCCGCGTTGTTAATTAGGATGTCGATGTGAGAGACGAGTTTGGTGATTTCGGTGACGGCGGTGGAAAGGGAGGATGGGACGGTAACGTCCACAATGGTGGTGTAGACTTTGAGGTCTGGGTGGGTGGATTGGAGTTCGGAAGCGAGAGCCTTCAGTTTGTCGCCTGAGCGGGCGAAGAGGATGAGAATTGCTTCTTCGGCTGCTAGGCGGCGTGCGATTGCTGCACCGATGCCCATGGACGCCCCTGTGATTAGGACGCTTTGGTTTTTGAGAGACATGTTGTAGTGAGAAATGATGTATGATTTTTTTGACAAGGGGCTGGCGTGCGACAATATAGATAGGAAAGGAGGCGAAAAAGTGAATGGCAGCAGCTTCGAGGATGGGTAATTGCTTCGATATACTAGGACTGAATTATGACGTCACATCGTATCATTGGAAATTTGAGCAGTGTACGATTCGTGAGGTACGTGGTATGGTACAGTGTCAACAGTACTATAAATTGTGTTTGGGTATAATCTGAAGACGTTAGAACATGTCCGCAATGCCTTGAGAGCAAAGACTTACGAATTACTTGCGTATTGAAAGCATAGTGCAGCATATCATATCATCGTATGAGCGTCGTAAATCGTGATGTGTGCGCCGCATGATCAAAAGACTGGACCCTATGGCTTCCGTGAAGGCGTATAGTAAGCGAGATAGTCGCTGCAGAGCCCAATCGCAGCACTTCAAGCACTTCATCCATCCCAGCGCTGCATCTCCTTGCTGTAGCCGATCAAGTCGAGGTCGATGTTCAGTGTCTTGAGCATCATGTCCATCGTGAAAGACTGTAAGCCATTAGCATCTTGTCGTTCCCACTTTGCGTCTAGACTCACATCATCGTCCGAGGCCTTGAAAGTCTCCACCTCCTTCTCCTCGCCGCCATTTTCATCTGCCATCTCGGCATACTTGTCGTACGCCTCGTCACCGATCTCGCCGTTCTCTCTTGCCTCCTCCATCTTCTCCCTCTCAGCTTGGCGTTCTTCCATATCCCACTGCTGCTGGCGCTCCTTCCCTTCCTTCTCGCGTGCCTTCCACGCACCAACGCCGCCCATCCTGTTCACCTTGTCTCGTGTTGTAGCGAAGATCTCTTCTGCAGCTGCTCGGCTTGCGGTGCGCCATTTGTCGATGAGCACTACTAAGTCGTCATCCTTGGTGGTCGTCGCGAGTGTCTGCGCTTGTGTGAGAATCTGCAGGTCGCTGCGAAGCTGCATGATCTCGCGTGTGAGAGATGCTTTGACCGGTGCCTTCTTAGCGGCGGTCCGTGAGGGAGTAGCGAAGCTTGGGCGTGAAGGCAGAGGTTTCGAAGCGCGTGGTAGTGAAGGTGCGGGCGCTGAAGGTTGTTTGGGTGGTGCGAAAGAACCTTCGCCGTTCGTGGTAGCTTGTGGGGAGGGAGCCTCAATTGGCGTCGCCGTGTATGTGCCAATCTCTGGCGGGTCAGAAGACGGCGGATCAGAGCCGAAGCCTGGTCTCAACGGCGTGCGGAACGGCGATTTGAACGGCTTCTGCAGCGTCTTGGTGGCTTCGTTCAGCCGACGGCGCTTTGCGTGCGGGGTCGACATGTTCGCTTACACGGTGGCATTGATACGCGTGTGACTTCCGTGATCTGTCGTGTGTAGGCGGAGACGGTGACGTTGGGCAGGTTGAGGTGAGGGCAACTCTCGCAGATTCAATGTTGGAAGGCACGCTAATCGCGCGATCACGTGATGGGCTTCGTGGAGTGCATTTTCACAACATCCAAGGACTGAGCATTCGAACCATACTAGTAAGCTCTATCAAATGAGATCTAAGCCGTAGCACCGTAAAATACCTTGTATATGTTACTGTGCCCTGAGGTATGTCATTGTCAACTGCAGCACGGTATTGGTGACGAAAACCGGTGTCCATTAACCGTGTCATTCGTAGCACCATTCGCAAAAGAACAGCTTTTAGCAGAACTCAGATCTCCACTTTTGCCACACTATACGGGGGTCTCATGCAGGGCACAATGTAAATGTGAGCAGCTGCGCAGGCGGGGTCATTCTTCAGCCTTGGGCGTCCAACCTTCGCTCTTCAACCACTTCTGATCAACTACGGCATCACGTCTGGCTAGACTTTGATATTCCTACGAAAGCGTCTAAATTTTCGGTCTTCCCATAGCACCATCCCACAATGTAATCCTTGTGCAGTACGTGCTTCGACCTCAAGGAGAATCCGAATTATGAATGGCAGGTACCCCGGGCGCCTGTGAGTGTAAGGGTTCTCAAAAAAGCCGCAATCAACTGCTCGTGTGGCGGATGCAACATTTTGTTGGAGGCGATAACCAAGGTTGCTGGCCCCAACGCTATGAAGGATGATAGCAGACGGGTGCGTTCAGATTCGAACTGCTATAGCGAATTCGAGTTTCGGCAGCCGTTTAGCGACTCTGTACGGGAAACGCCAATCGAACTGTTTGTAACAGAAGGCAAGTGAAGTTGTCTCCGGTCATGAAGGTGTCCTCGGGTTGCGCTAAAGGAATACGCAGGCGAGCGACATCCAGTCTGGTCGGCGGCAGCACGCAGTGTTGCTCCACGAGACCTGACCACAGGACAGAGCCTTGCGTTTGTTCGGCGATGTATAGAAAGGTGTGAGCGCGAACACGGCACTTGTAGACCTGATCCACACATGCAGGACTTCATGCCGACGAGGGTCGTAGACCTTGGTACTGCGACTGACGAGTCACGACCTCTCGCACATACCGCGCCGATCCGTCTAGTGGAGTCCATTCCCATCAGTGTTGGCAGACGGTACGCATGCCTGAGTCATAGATGGGGCCCAGCGCAACACATGAACATCACAACGGAGGCCACATATGCTAGTAACTGCTCCGGCATTGCATTCGCAGATCTTGGGCTGGCGTACAAAGACGCCGTACTGATTGCTCGAAGGCTGGGCATTCGCTATCTGTGGATCGATTCACTGTGTGTTTTGCAGGACTCGAGGGCAGACTGGGATGCAGAATCCAAGTTGATGGCCAGGGTTTACAGTGGAGGTGTGCTCACGATAGCACTGAATGGCGAGGCCAGAAGTTCAGTGACGAGAATCGAATCGCCGAGCCATCGACTTTACAGCGCCAGTAGTTCGCCACCAGTGTATGCACAAGTCCAGCTCCCACATCTTTGGTCCGGGGAAGAGAAATCTCGTTTGTTGAGCAGAGGCTGGTAAGAAGCTCTATCCAGAAGTGCGTATGAAACATTCGCACTGACTCAATGAATGACGCTTGACAGGATATATCAGGAGCGTCTTTTGTCGCGTAGAGTTGTTCATTACTCTGAACGTGAGGTGTACTGGGAGTGTAGAACCGCAGAGGCATGCGAATGTGGCAGAACAGAAGCAAGAAACTATCCGTCTGCAGGCCCGAAGATCGAGCATGCCGTTGCACTTGGATTGGGCAGCTCTTCTACAAATCCGGATAAGAGTGCCCTGAGAAGAAGATGGCGGGCCATGGTTGAAGAATATACGAGACTGAAGTTAACAGTAGGCACCGACAGGTTAGCAGCTTTACAGGGATGCGTTGACCAAATGAAGTTGATGCAATCAGGCGATTACGTCTTCGGGCTGTGGCAGTACAGCTTGCTTGAGGACCTTTGCTGGACCGCGTCGGTTGGGCAAGCTCACAAAAAGTCCCCAGAGCTAATCGACTTGCCGACGTGGTCATGGGCCTCTCCCGGTCGACAAATCATATATCCGACGCATACAGCGTTTGTGAAACACGCAAACGTTACTTTGCCGGCTTCAGACAACATACTTGGTGGCGAGTTGTCACTGCGCCGTCATCTGATCATCGCAGGGCGTTTCATTCCTGCGCAACTGACTACGCGCAAACCGCGCAAACATTGGAAGTACGGTGGATCCTTCGTCCTCGCGATCGATAGCAGACATGTTATCGGATCACAAAATACGCGCCCATCCTCATGGTCTGAGGATCACATTCGAGAAGACTTCGGGTTACAAGCTGAGGGTTGGGACAATCACACGCAGGTCTACCAGGTCGGCATCGTGCGGCTTGCGCAGGGCTATCGATGGGACCTCCGTTGCACCGAGGATATCTGTATAATAGCCTGGAGGTATGGAAAAGCAATTCCAGGATCTGGGAAGAGCTGTGAAACCATGGCTAGGCTTCCAATCCACTAGCGTGTTGGAATGTTCTACCCGCGATCGCGACCCCGTGTCTTCGAGGAAGATGAGGATACCAAGGAAAATTGTCCAAACATCGACTGGACTTTAGCAGAAGAGGTTACGATAGCTTTAGAATGATAGAGGGATCGATTGTCGTCCGTTTTACTTCTTCTTCATAATTTGACAGAGATGTTGTACCAATCTAGTCCGACTGCGACACCTGCTACGACAGCGGTATACGCCGTCAAGACAGCCATCGACTGGATAACACTCATATGTAGTGTCGGCATTGTCATGTTGACGACCCCCGTAAGAAGGTTTGCAACGAGAAAGACCACCAGACCGTTGCGATTGAAGGCGTAAAGCACATTGCTCGTAGCTTGTCTGCTGCGTTTCCGCTCTTCTATCTTCGTTGGCGCATTGTATAATTGAGGAAAGAGAACAGTCTCGATGGCGCAGCAGATGGTGATCTGGTAGCTGTTGAATGACGACACCCAGAGAAAGTACGGAAGATTGGCGATGCGCCTAGAAACTGATAACCGAAGGCCGTAGTAGCTGATCGAGAAGTAGAACAGTGCTGTCCAGATGGCTGAGGCGACAGCGAGCTGGCCGAAGATGCTTCGTCTAAGCATTACACTTATGGTAGCGTTCTTGGGCAGAGGCTGCTGTCTTGGGAGCGCGATGGTGCCAAGTGACTGCCCTGCCAGGAAGATTGCGAGGTAGCCAATGAAGGAAAAGACGCCCTCGCGGTTCTTTGACAAGAGGTTGGTGCGTGGCCCAATCAGTATGTAGGTTCCAAGGGACGTCCAATCTAGCGCGAGCTCATAGATACCAGCAAGCGCGCAAGACAGTACTGCGTAGGAAGGTACGAGGTCGAAAGCAGCCTGGAAGAGCGCAACGAAAGGGGGCAGGAAGCCTAGTGTGAAGAAGAAGTTCCAGTGTACGCCGTATTCCGTGACGTGCTCCGCATAGTCCAGACCTTTGACCGAAATGAGCCGAATGACTCCGAGGACGAGGATTGGGACGGAGTGTCTCAGAGATGTCAACAGCCGCTTTGACAGCGGTGGTTGATGTCCTGTGCCTTCCTTGAGCGAAGAACGTACCGACACCACACCAGCTGTGAATACGAATGACCCCACGCCCATGTCCATGAGTGATGTTCCCCAGTTTTCCACTTTCGCAAAGCGCCTGGGAAATATGCGAAAGTCGACGGCCAATATAGCGACACACGTTATGACCATCATGGCCCCGCGGTAGTTCGTGATGAAGGGCTTGACTGGCAATGGGTCAAGCTTGCCCTCATCTTTCGCATAGTCATCTTTCTTTGGAGGCCGCGGCTCTCGCTTATTCGATGTAGGCTTGTCGAGAACGTACAGCAGCACTGTGGGAAGCAGTAGGAGCATGTTCAGCACCCATGGTGAGGACGAATAAATGGTCGTTGCGGAGAGCGTTACGCCACAATTGAGGAGGAAGTCGAGAAAGATAGCCGGCGTACTTGTGGCGAAAATCCGTGTTTTTGACTGTATGACAGACCAGAGCAGTATGCTCAGCTAGTAATTGTGGTCAGTCGTGCTCGTAGTCTGAGCTGTGGGTTTGTGTACTGTACAGGCATTGCGAGCGAGACGCTATTGACATCGGCCACCGAGCTTCCGGTATGGCCGGAGACCCAAGCCTCTTTCTGTTCTTTGTATGTCTTCACCATGACGTGAGAGGTTGTTGCGGTGGTGTGGTCGCGTGTGCAAGTCGCTGGAGTTGCACGCGTCTTGCTGTCCTCTCGGGAAACGTTCGGCCCGGACTTAGCCTGGATTTTGACGTCGCGCTTTCCTACACAACCGTCTACCTCTCCACATCTACATCGCAGAATTCTCTTTGGAGCAGAGCAAGGCCTTTTCATGCCTTGATCGTACTTCAGATGGCTTTCACTTGTTCCCACCTGGTCTCACTTCGCTCACTACTTGGACACAACGCAATCGACCGGCAGATCGTACTTTCCACGTTGGAGCTGCCAGGTCTTGCACACCATGTCGAAAACTAAGAAGCCATTATGGCGACTTGAAACTGTGCCGATTTCAATCGTCACATCACGGAAGTCTATGGCATGGGGTTGTGAGCACCAAGAAAGCGTCGTATTTGGCGTACGAGGCCTTTGTGCCTGCTCTGAACGTCAGAGGTAGGAGCAACTGTTCATCGATCTTTCCATCTCGATCTCAGATCTCAGATCGTTCAAATGTTCCGATTGATAGCTGTGAGCACGTGAGGTCAGCCTTCACTTTCTTTCACTTCCATTTCGCTATGTCATTGCCGCTCTCTGCCAAGTCCTTCGATCCCGTTTGTCTCTCCTTCACCTTCGATCTCGCCCACTTAGCGCGCACGCGTCACGCATGTACTTTGCGTTCTGTCAACAAAAACAAACAACACGCTCTCATCAACACTTCAAGCGCGAACTGCCTACAGCCACGACCTCATGCATGATTGAGCAGCCGCATCCGCACCTCCACCACGCCTTCTGCTCTGCCGCACATGCGTGTCAACATGACACCGTCTGAACCTTCGCCTGTCAAGCGCTCTAAGATACCTCATCGACCCAGCTCAAGCGGTGCGAGCAGCGGAGGGCGTCGTAGTCCACATTCGGTCAGTGCCAGTGGCTCGCCCATTCGACCTTCCACCGCCCCTGACCCGCTGCCAAATGCCGTGTCAATGAGTGCGAGCTCGAAGATCCCGAAGGCTCCGCGTACGCCCTCTAACGTCCCATTACCGAAAAGCCTCAAGCCCAAATCTGGTGGTCGCGGCTTTGCATCACTTCGGTCAAGCATCCCACGAGCCCGCAATGCACTGGACACTCCTACTATCGCGTCGCCTGTCGCTCTGGTAAGCACTGTCATATGAGCGTGGTAGTGCGTCTACTGACTACAGCAGGTGTATAAGAAGCCAAGCCCCTTAGCAGACCGCAACAAGCCCCTCCCCAGTCCACCCGTCGCACAGATCATCGACCCGAACAGTCCACCAAAAGCGCAGCGCACTTTGGTCGACGCTGAGGCCGGCACCCCATCTGACGATGTATGGCCCATTCTCCGCCCCCAGACAAGCAACCAAGCGCACACCGTCTCGAGTGCTAATGTCGCTGTCGAAGAACAGCAGCGAGTGCAGCAGCAACTCGGCGTGCCGGGGTCTTTAACTCCCACATTTTGCACTGAGACGCCTGTGAAGGTGAGGAATACGACCCCTTCGTCGGCACCAAACTATTCGTCAAAGCCTGTGGCGTTCGCGATTCACGACGAAAATGCAGCTCCCATCGGCGCAAAGGAGTCACGATCGAGCGAGCCACGCAGGCTCAGCTCCAACAACCCTTACGCCAACGAGTATCATGCCGTCTCGCCAAGCTCTGATGTGGCCGTGAACAGCCCTCTCGCCCGCAAGAAAAGCAGACCGGTCGCTCTGACCATCCCGCCTCGCATCAGTTCGAAGAGGAGCTCACAGCCGTTGTTCAAGCGCGATCACACCAAGCCAGATCGTCGGCCAGTTTCTGAACCCTTCGATGACGACAAATTCACGAGTGCGCAGTGGTCCGTACCAAATACAGGATCAGAAATCGAGTCTTTGAAGGTATCATCACCCTTGTCGGAGCTGAAGGTGGTAGTTGCAAGTATCGAGCCGCGGACATCGTCCGCAGAGTTGCGATTAGGCAGCGCCCCATCGGCTCCTTCCTCCATTCTTGACGTTCCTGCGGCATCACGAACTGAACATCGTGCACTGACGTGTGACATTACGGAGCCTGAGTCTAACCCCGAGATCTCCATTGTCGAAGCTCTCGAGCTTGAGTTATTTGAGGATGATGTGGCCCACAATGGTTCAACACTCAGCATCAACACCGAGGGGTTCGTCAGCCAGTCGTGGACATATGATTCTACTAGTAAGTACTGGTCCAAGACACTCTCCTGGCGAGACGGACAGCCTTACACAGGCCCAATTCTCCGCATACACCGGGACGCGGATGCTGTTCTGCTCGGAAAAGGTGTTGCTCCACCAGAGGAGCCAGAGGCGCGCGATCAACGTCCCGAGAGGGCGTCGCTAGGGCGCTCACTTGGTGCACTTGCCGGACGTCTGTCGCAGCAAACGATCCATAGCACAAAATCCGAGGATGTGCCAGCTGCGCAGTCTACTACTCGCCCGATCTCGGCCTTTCACTCAGCCTTGCCAGTCACGATCAGCCCAATCAGGGCCATGCGACCGCCCCGTCAGTCCAGCGGGGAGATGTCACCAGGAAGCCGTTCCTCGCTAACCAAGCTACCGGCAAATTCCAACAGGATCAGCTTACCGCGCGGCCAACCTTCAATTGTAGAGAGTGCTGCAGCTAAGACGTCAACAGATCCGAACAATGACCCTTCGGTCGAGCACGCGGGCGCTGATGATGTACGTATCATCACTGGGCTCACATTGCATGCACTAATAAAACAAAGGTCATCGAGAAGGAGGAATCACCTCCACCCTTGCCAGTTGTCAACAGCCCGGCGAAGAAGGCGAAGAGGATACTGGGTCTCCGCAAGGATACGCCGCCAGAGAACGGTCGTAGAAGACTATCACCCAGCTGGATGGCACCCACGTTGAGTTCTTTGCGAGCTAAGACGGACAGTAACGTGACACCTTCCCGCGGGCTCGGACGTCTGAGCAATCGGGACTTTCGCGGTTCAGGTTCCTCCGCATCTGCAGGCACATCATCTCCTGTTTTACAGCGCAGTGTTAGTCGTGTCGGCCCTTCTAAGCTAAGGACCTCGAGCAGTGCCACGCCCCTCAGCATCGGATCTTCTGAAGTCAACAGCGTATCTAGGAGTACTCAGACTCCACTAGGTTGGGTCGAGCCACCTCTGCCAGCTGCACCTCCGCACGAAGACATCCTGACGGTGGCATTGCCACCAGCGCCGACGGCGGAAGTGAAGAAGACATCCACCCTCCGCCTCAAAGCCAAGCGCAGCTTCCGCAACATCTTTCCTAAAAACGAGACTAAAGCCAGGTCTACGTCTACCGCAAAGATCCCGGAGCCTATCGCCAAGCCATATGAACCAAAGCGCGCATCCATTGCCACCAGCGGCAAGACGCTCGCAAAGCGTATCTCCAGGAACTTCACCAAAGTCCACCTGCCGCTCAAAACACCAGACGTTCCCAATGCGGCACTGCAGAATCTCGACGATCTCACGAAGCGCCAGGCTACGCTCGCTGCATTGGAGGATGCCTCGCCCATAGATCCGCATGTCACGGGTACTGAATCGACGGCTACACTGCACTACGAGACCGCCGAGATCGTTAATAACCTCCTCTCCGCTATCGCAACCATGAACCCACCTTCACCTGAGAGTCTGCGCCGTCTGGATATGGCTGAAGTATGTACCCCTCTCACTCTGTTCCATCGTTCGCTAATGTCTACTAGGTTGTCCTGCATGTCGCCGAGCTCGTCAAGCAGTCCCAGCTCAGCACTGAGAAGGCGCGCAAGTACGCCCGGGAGGCCGAGCTGCACGCGGAGCGCATTAAGATTGAACTTGGTCGCCTGGACGTGTTGATGGACTTCGACTTTGCGGACCCGGAGATCAAAATGGTAGTTGCGCAGCTGAAGGAACTGCGGAAGATGGTGGATGAGGCGAAGATGGTCGGTTTGCTGAAAGACTGAGTGTAGGAGAATGGGAGTGCAGTGTGATCGTGAGAATATCGATGGTTTGTATAACAGGTGCACATTGGGCTGACTGGAGTTTGATGGCGGACTCACACGACGCGCAGCTTGCCGACTACTCTCTGGTGTCTGGTATCTGTCTGCGAGAGCTTCGATTCAAGCTCGTTTAGTTCTTCGATGAACTTCAGGATTTCATTGGGTGCGCCGCTTCAGCTGCACAGCTTTCAACATCGCCTGTCACTAGAATCAGACCCTAGGTCACCAAATTTTGGAATTGAGATTTCTGCCTTTCCATGCGCCGTCGTGAGCCTTGTTCTTCTCATATCATACATCCAGTCCCATCCAAATATACATCCCTTCTCTGCCAAAACTTGCTGCTCAACGTCCATCTCCCCTCCCCTTTTCGTGCGTTCGCGGAACTACACGCCAAACATAGCGCCACCTCCTCCTCCAGCCCTTCCTTGTGCCTCGCCCTGCATCTTCTCGCTAACCTTGACATTGACCTCGAAGAACTTTGCGACGCAGCGGTCCAGGCACACGGACTCGCCTTTGTTGAGGTCGGCTTCGCGGTATGCGGTGTCGATGCATTTCGATGTGCAGGATTTGAGGAGGCTGTCGCGGGAGGGTTAGCGAGTGTGTTGCAAATCGTAGTGAGCGCAACGAGAGTACAGAGAGGTGTGCGGGTAAATGGTTAGGAGGGGGCAAGGGGAGGGTGGGGGAAAGTGGGAGACATACCGGCTGTACATATCAGACACCATGTCGATTTCTGCCTCTGCTTGCGCGATCTTTTGCTCTGAGGAGAGTTGTGGGCGGCCGCCCATGCCGAAGAAAGACATTCTGTATGTGTGGTGTTGTGTACAAGCAAGAATTTGTTTGTGCAGTTGGGTATGTAGACGTTGGTAGATGTCAGCTTTGGTGGTGCTGTCGCGCGACTCGATGTCGTGGTTTCCATTTTTGGAAGCTTGGGCCATGTCGAAAACGACGTCATTGGCTAGGGGAGATTTTGACTTCAACAACACCAATGGTTCATACGCATCTCGTTATTTCGGGCTTTTGATCTTGTGGACATGCTTAATGGAAGGCCGTCTAACTTCGCGTCTGAGGCGCTGTCTTGAGAGCTTCTCTCCTCTTCACACACAGCTGTAAACAAAATGTAACGTCATAGGCCTGCAATCATTTCTAGATAAATGGAACTGGAAAAGTCATTTCACTTCATTCTGTGGCGTGTAGAGAGCTCGTTTCCCATGTTCACTCCATTTTTCTGCCTTGCCATGGGGAAGTGCCGTATGTGTCATCATGAGCTGTCTGAATTTCTTTAGGTCTGACACGCTCTTCTGCTACTCTCACGTCTCAAGGTGAAGGGCACTTCCACATGCGAGTGGGGCGCTAAGCTTGTTGTGCGCGCGCTCAGGCACCGCTACTCCCTCGCTTTTATAACGCACTCTGCTTCCAATTACTACACCGGACACTCAACGTCGGGCCGCGTATGAACATCATGGTGTTGGCAATGCGCCACAGGATGGCGGAGCGCAGCGAGATGCCGTGTCTGTCGCTCCCCTCCGAAATTCGCAACATGGTCTACGCAGTCCTCTTTGAACGTGCCGAGCCGCTGCACATCGTCGAGATAGAGGATGACCCGGGCAAAATGACTCTGCACCGTCACAAGAATGTCAGCAGTGACAGTACCGAACCAGGTGGTATGTTGCTTTCAAGACCTCCTCGTACGCATCGTACGCGCTAACAGAATGACAGATATTTGTGTCGAGGACCACTGCGAGCACAACAGCCTGGACACCGCACTGTTCTTTTCATGTCGCCAAATCTGCCAAGAGGCTTCCTCAATTCTCTATAAGCACAACACCTTCGTTGTCGTCAGATTGTACGCTCCGACACCTAGCGAATGCGATTTCAGAAGTTGCTGGCTCACACGGGTACGGGTACCTTAGATACAGACGCTTGGCACCCGCGCGACTATGCTTCGAAGCCTCAAGATTGAGTTAGGCTACAAATGTCCTGCTTTCTGCACTCCTGAATATGACCCGGATCTATACAGCCAAACTCATGGCAAGCCAATACCAGCCTCCACTAACTTTGGCCCACTACTCTGTGCGCTCTGGGAATGAGGGTTGCGACTGAAATCACGGTTGCCATTTCGTCAAGATTTGACTTCGGTCGCGACCTTGCTACGCTTCATGACGTACCTGACGGGGCAGTGCTTACCAGGCTGATCGGAAATATCTTTCAAGGCAGCTTTGGCTTGCGGAAATACTGGCGTACAATAGGTAGTGTGGAGGTCCACGTTAACGGACATATTGTCGCGGCATCCTTTCCGGGATGGGGCTCGCTATGTAGCTCTTCTGCGACAACATAAGCGGTGCTTAGGCATTCCCTGGGACAACGACGACAGACTATCAAATGTCAATCTCATCCAAGAGACGCTTCTGGACTCATGCAAATAGAGCCACGCGCCAACAATCGCCTCGTCTATCTCCCCGAACACGTCCGCGACCAGATCATACAATACGCCACTAGCCGACGTGGAGGTTTCAAGATCGTGAATCTGGACGATCGCACTGCACGAAGATATTCTCTAGGATCCTATGCCATCAATCGCTTCTGGAGGGAAAGAACCTCTCAAAACTGCCTCTACGATCCCGAGATGCGGTACATGTTCACGATGAGCTCTATTACACAAGTAGCCGAATTCAGGCAGCTCGGTCATCTTCATCGACTGCTGCACACGAAGTTCGAGGCAAAATTCGACTTCTACAATGGCCCTACTGATAGCCCGGTGGCGTTTGGCACCGTGATCACGGGCGTAATATCCATCACATTCAACCTCGATGAGCTCTCCGCGCTGTAGGACGTGCGATTCGACCCGGTGCCTCTCATCGAAGCGACTCTGATAGTCTCAGGCCCTTGGGAGGTGACGGTCAATGTCACATACTCTGAAATTGGCGGCGATACCCACGAGTTCACCACCACTTTGTCACAAATTCGAGATAACATATTGAAAGCCTGGCCTCTAGCTACGCAAGCATCTAAGAAGACATGTCCCGAAATGTGGGCGAATGGTCTGTTACAGGTAAGTTAGTCAAGATCAAGGAAGACAGGGTGGACGAAGGACGGGACCTGATCCGGGCCGTGGAAAGTGAAGCCAGCATTGATCCGGAGTACTTTGACGGGCCCCCTTATCCAGTCGGTCGATCCTCCTACCAGACATTCCGCCGACTCTGGTGGGTGTCGAAGTACCTCTGATTCATGTGAGGTAAGATCTCGGACCGCGAGTCGACTTGCTCGGAGGAATCTCACACCTTTGTCGGGTGTGGCGGTATCTGAAATATTCATGATCGATGACGAATTTCAGCCTTGTCGTTGGATACAGGACCAGCTAAGTATATGGGCGTCGTCACACAGAGCTTGGTGGCGGAGCTGGTTCAAATAGGACTACATGTAGCATTTCGTACTCTGGGCAGGTTCTAGAAGATTTCTCGATCGGCTCAGCATATTGCACGTAGCTTTGGTGGTCTACGGAAAGCTGGTCATCGTTGCTTTTCATTTCCGCGCACTCTTTGTATTCATCTTGATCTGGAGGCGCCTGATGTCGTGACGGCCATCACATTAAGCCTGAGACCACCGTCGGACGAAGAGCCCAACTGGGATGTAGCAGAAGCGATTGCTACGGCTGACCTAGCCTTCATCGATGAGCATGCACTCCCACTAAGAGCGGACCTCAAAAATATGATTATATGAGTATAATTTCTGATACCATGGCAATAAAAGCTGTTGTACACCGCACCTGTCGACCACGCCGCACGGGGGGGGCACTCCATGGCGAGATTCGCATACTGCGCTCAAAGCAAGAAATAAAAATGGTTGCAGAAGACTCATGCCATCCGGGGCAGAGCTGCCCCGTTGAACTCTTTCTCGGTGGCAGTATGTGCAGGCGATGCGCTCCTGGGGGTATTCATCGCTGAGTCATTCCTTTCCTCGGTCTTCGGTGGCCACTTGACTCTCTTCTCTGCACGCACATACAGGTTGTTCGGCCGGATGAGCTGAAACATGGGGTCGTATTCGATCGTCTCGTCGCCATCCTTCGTGAACTTGTACCGCCATATCAGCTTCGGCAGGAAGATCTTGATTTCTTGTAGCGCAAAGTTGAAGCCGATACACATGCGCGGCCCAGTTGCGAACGGGATGTAGGCTGTCTTGTGTCGGTTTTTGACTGTATCGGTTTCCCATCTGTCCGGATTGAATTGGGCCGGGTTGTCCCACAGCGCAGGGTTGTTGTGAATATGGTGGATGGCGGGGATAATGACTGAGTCTTTGGCCAACTTGTAGCCACCTGGTAGAATCATGTCGACTTTGGCTGTTCGTCCAGGCTGGAAAGAGGGATTGTGGCGGCGTTGTGTTTCCTTGATGAAGCGGTCAAGGTACACGAGCTTGTCGGTAAAGTCCGACGTGATCTCCATCTCATCGCTGAAGTCGTTGTCGACAAGCTCCTGCAGAAGCTTTCCCTGCACTCCTGGGTATGTAACGAGACCATAAATGAGCCATGAGAGTAGAGAGGATGTTGTTGTGAAGCCCGCGCCCGTAGCGACCACTAGGGCTTCCCTCAAGCTACTTTGCGGAATCTTCTCGCCCTTATTGTCGGTCGCGCGAATCGCGTAATCCACCATGTTTGCCGCCTTGAGCGCTGCTTCTTGGAGAGGCAAATCCTCAACACCGCCACTTGCTGCCTGCTTGATACATTCCTCGATTAGCACCTCCATGCGTGCTTTCTTTGTTTTTAGGAGTTTTGGATCTCCGAACGGTAGACTGGCATACCAGCTGCCCCACGAAGTGACCTTCTTGTTGAGATGCAACGTTTCGGCGATGAGCATGACAACTTCGTTAATTGGCGCGTCCACCTTCGAGAAATGCTTGAGATCCATGCCTAGCATCAATTCGGCAACCGCTTGCGACCCAAGCTTTAGCATGTACATGTACACGTTCCATGACTGACCAGTCTCGTCCAGGCTGTCGAAGACCTTGTAAGCTTCTTCGATCGTCTTTTGCATCTTTGGCGCGTAATGTCGCACGGCCTTTGGTCCTAGAGCTGGCGGCAAGAACTTGTGAGTCACTCTCCATTCCGGAGTATCAGTATCGCCCAAGAACACGCCCGCTTCTGGAGTCTTGATGCCGTAGAGAGGATGAGACTCGTTGATCTTCTTAGTGAAGAAGTCTGATTCGGCAAACGCAATAGCAGCAACGTCTGGATCGTTCGTGTGGTAAATGGTCTGACCCATGTTCGTAGTCTTCATGACAGGTCCGTACTTCTCGAAGAGACGCTGGTGGTTACCGAGATGGTCTGGAAACACTTCGAAGAAGTTGCCGACCCAAGGTAAACCTTTCGATCCGGGGACTTCGCGGATAGCTCGACCGTCAATTGTTATGGCGATGGGTGTGCTAGATGCAGCAATATCACAGACTTCGTAGAGGTCGTTGTCATCGCTGTGGAACCCGATTCCTATTGTGGATGACTCAGTATCGTGACTTGAATGTTTCCCATGAGGAGCCATATACCGCTCGCCACGACGATAGCGAAATGAGAGGCGACTAGCTCCCTCAACCCATCCACATCGATGTCTTCGTCGAATCGAAGTGTTCTGACTGACGCCTGACTTTCGCCCAAGAGATAGAAAAGCTGAGATTGCATTGTGTATTGATTGTTGACGATTGAGCAAGCAGAACCGAGCCACCACTAGGATTATAACTGTGAGCCATTGCGCTTTGACGACGTCCAATCTAAAACAAAGTCGGCCGACGTTGCAGATCGGCCGACGCGGGTAGACCCACTGTACACTAGTGAGGCAAAGAGAAGGGTCTGACAAGGGCGGCTCCACTGCTACACCGAGAATGCGCAATCTCCGATTGGGCGCATAGCCTTTGAGTAACCTCAAAATACCGAGGCATGTCAACTATGTGACACGAGCAAGGTTGTTTTACTCAGAAATAAGGAGGCCGTGGCAAGGATGTAGACGTGCAGAGATTTTGACATAAATGAACCGAGGCACTGCACGAATGCTGTCAGTTGGATATGAGGCGCAACTCATCCTTACATACCAGACGTCTCCTTGGAATATCGCACAGTACTTCGAACTCTTCCCTCTCTGCGCTATGTCAGAACTGCAAGCTTTCCGTGCAGCTGATGTTGCAAAACATTCGACGAAAGATGATCTCTGGGTCGTCATTCGTGGGAAAGGTAATTGATGATGAAGCCCATATACATAGACCTGTTTTATTGACCTTTACAGTCTACGATGTCACCAAATACGTAAGGGATCACCCTGGTGGCGAGGACCTTCTCATTGATGTTGCTGGGAAAGATGCATCGGAGGAGTATAGCGATGTTGGGCATTCGGATGACGCCGATGAGATCCTCAGTGGTTATCTTGTTGGCACTGCTTCACACTACAAGGCCGTCCGTTCGAAAGCCGTAAAGCTCGTTCAGCAGGTGACTCCTGAGGTAGCGGTGGCAGCTACAAAGAGCAGTCCATTGGCGTCTGGTGCGGTCATGATAGGACTACCACTAGCGCTCGCTGCTGCTGGATATGCTGCCTCGACACTTGCTCCTGCATCAATATCGGACCCGCTCCCGTGGATTTCGCTGTCTCGGATACCCAGACTGTCGTTCAGCAACGCGTCATCTCAAGGCCCTAATACGTTCATCAGCGGCTTCGCGATTGCTAGCGTTCTGTCGACAGTTGCCGCAGGTTTGGCTGGCAAGGAGCTTTACAAGTTCACACACATCGAGTCCGGCTTTGGCAAGTGTCCGCCGCGCAGGAAAGCAATTTCAAAGATACGACCCACGAACCCACATCTCGCCAAAGGTTTCTTGGATGCGAAGGAGTTCAAGAGCCTCAAGGTCGCCAGGATAGACGAGCTGTCTTCCAACGTATGCCGCTATGCGTTCGCCCTGCCAAACTCGCGAGATGTAGTTGGTCTTCCTATTGGCCAACATGTGGCCATCAAAGCAACGATCGACGGCAAGACTGTGCAAAGGTCTTACACTCCAACGTCGAACAACCTCGATCTCGGTGTGCTGGAACTAGTCATCAAGGTGTATCCTGATGGTCAATTGACTGGAAAGTATTTCGCCAATCTCAAAGTCGGCGACGAGGTCCAGTTCCGAGGCCCCAAAGGCTCTATGCGCTACCAGGTCGGACATTGCAAGAAGATTGGTATGATCGCAGGAGGGACTGGCATAACGCCGATGTACCAACTCATACGCGCAATATGCGAAGACGAGAGAGACACAACGGAGGTTTCACTAATCTTTGCCAATCGATCGGAGGACGACATTCTGCTCAGGAACGAGCTCGAAACCTTTGCAAGGAGATACCCGAAAAACCTCAAGCTTTGGTACATGCTCGACAATGCGCCACAAAACTGGACTCACGGGAGTGGCTTCATAACGGCGGAAGTGATGAAGGACAAACTACCCGCGCCCGGCCCCGATACGAAATTCATGTTGTGTGGGCCTCCAGGGATGATCAACGCGTCGAAGAAAGCACTGGCGTCGCTGGGAGCGGAGGCGCCTGGAGCTATTTCGAGGATGACGGACGAGGTGTTCTGCTTCTAGTCTCGCACACGCGGGAAAATGACAACTTGTTAGTAATTGCAAAAATTGTGCTCCTTCAACATTCGCGTGGTTGGTCCGTCATTGAAGACTTGAAGTTCAGAATTTGCATACGTGGTGATCCGTGCATCCCGAGGTCATGTCAAATCGAGGTTAGCCGCGATCACGCCTCCTTTTCCGACGTCCTTCTTCCTACCTTGTCCTCGAGAAACCGTTACTTGGTTGCCGCATTGCATATGAAATGAGAATAGTTGTTTTGGTTTGATCTTCGATCAGAGGCTATGAAGCTTGCACAAGCTTGTCGTGCAGTGATGGGCTTCGGACACGCCGCGGTAAGACCCACCCGGAGCCTCATAGCCAGATTGGAACCCCCAACCGGACGCTCGCATTACCAGGACACCTGCAACGCACGTGAACATGCTCACGGACTGCCGTTATCTGCTCCTTGCCTGCTCGTACGAAGCCAGCATAATTCCCCCTTCATTGCGCATCTGATTTCCTCGTCAGAGCTGACACTGCTGCTTCTCACCATCTTCGGCTTCTCCTTTCTTCGACCGCAAGAACAGTAATAGCATGGCCAAAGTCCAGAGGAACAAAACGAAATGCAGAAGAGCGATGACGCTGTTGCCCCATCCCAATCCGAGGGCATCGTAAAGCGGAAATGTGCCAAGTGGAATGACGGTACTGCCGATTGAGGCGAAGACGGTATATGCAGCGAGAGCGGAGGCTGTGTGATGTGGCGCAGAGTTCATGATGAAAATTTGCGAGGAGAGCTGCGAACTGTCAGCTTGTACTTACCTGACTAATGACAACGAAACTGTACCCGCACACCAGTATAACCGAAACCGTACACCAACAGGCAGAGCTCAGGTACAATCCAATGAAGTCTTGTCTGGGTGGACCAGCCATATCCTAGCAAAGCGGCGCATATGAACGGTCCGGCGAACACCATCATCGGAAGGACGTACTGTGGGCGCTTGGAATCCTGTAGGCGACTATGATGTTGGCCAAAGAATCTCGAGATCGGAGGTGTAGCGAGGACGCCAACCACACCGCCAAATCCAAGCCCAAGATACGGAAGCCCGGCCGTAGTAGCTGGAAAGTGATACTGGGATTGGAAGATCCATCCCAGGGAAGATAAAATCATGGTGATGAACCCCATGAAGACCAAGGCCAAAGGGAGTATAGCGAGAGACGAGGGCTGGCGCGCGATCTTTATCGTGTTCTTCATCGATCTAGCGAACGTGTTCCGAAGATCGAGGTGCTTCCAGTCTACCACGACTGAGTTGACCAACGACCTTTTCTTTCCAGCAGGTACCATCTCTTTCATTACTCTCGCTCTCTCTGTAATGGCTGCTTGATGCGTTTCCTCCAGCACAAAGCACAAAGCACCGAGACATAATGCAATCTGGTTGATGTTCAGCTACGGCCGGAGACGATCGACACGAAGAAAGCTGCTTACCATGATAGTCGCAATCCAGAACACCCATCTCCATCCCAAGCCACCAGTAATGATTCCGCCCAGCACTGGTCCTACGATGGGACCCAGCATCATTCCGGCTCCATACCAAGCCATTGGCTGCGTTCTCTCGCCTGGCGCATACAAATCCGATATGATACCGCCTCCGATGGCCACAGGTCCACCACCAAAGCATCCAGCAAAAAACCGGAAGACGATGAGCATGGGCAAAGACGTGCTGAGTGCACAAGCCAGCGTGAAGAGAAGGAAAAATGTCTCCGTGAACCGCAGAATGTAGATGCGCCCAACAAGGTCCGTGAGCGGTCCGAAGAGTAGAGGCCCGGCAATATTCCCGAGCATATAGATTGTGAGAAAGAAAGAGCCCAGAGGTTTGTCGTTGCCTGCTGGTCTGAATTCATGCATTACTTGGGGCAGGCTCGGGGCAAGCATCATGGAGATGATGAAGCTGAGAAAACGAAGTCAGTTGGGAAACATGTCAACTGGCTCTTGAATGACTGACGTGAGACACTCGGCGTAGGACACTACAGCGACGGACATGGCCTTACGGCGCGATGACCATTGCAAAGGTCCATTGATCTCTGATGCTGTTGGCCGTTCGGATGAGGGGATATTTTGCGCTGGAGAATCTTCTGGAGCAGCAGCTTCCGTCCCCGTATCATGCATCGGAAAGAGTTGGAAGGAGTATGCGTTGAGATGGACGATAAAGAGGAGAATCTGGGGAAGATAAGGTAGTGAGCGCTTCAACCCAAACAGATCAACGTGAGTGTTCGTTGCTTGTCTAGCAGCAAACTTTTCTTCCGATTGCAGTTTGTGTTACTGGGACAAGAGTCACAGGAGCAACGCGACATTCATCTCGACTTTAGGCGCGACGCTACTAATTGACTTCGAGGTGAGAGCGTGGCTTAGCGTCACTTGACGACTCACAAACTTGTTCCCTGGTTATCTTCTCAGAACTCTCGCCGACCCTCACTGATCATAGTCATTCACACCACAAACAACAAACTGGCTGCGACCGGAAACCCATGCCTTCCACTCCCTGTGGAGCTCGTCATCAACATCGTCAAGTTTTGCGAAGGGTACGACGTAGCGCGAGGTGACGATATGCGCGACGGAAAACTGCCGTGCGAGAGAGCAAGATATTTGCCCCACGCTGCAAATTTCACATGGAACACAACCTTGATTACCGCTCGGCAGGACATCTGCAATATCCGCTTAGTGACTAAGCAGCTACGCGGCGCCAGCCACGAAAGCTTTGCTATCGTTCTTGGAGATCGGCGAGTGCGCTTGACAAAGACTGGCCTCTCGGACCTGAGAAGCATGGCAGTCAATGAGGATTTGGTCCCGTGGATCAGGACTCTCACCTTTGGCACTGCCCAGCTTTCAGCGCTCGGCAACAGCCCAATAGGTCATCCGTACCTTCAGAAATCATGGTCCATACTTTCTGCACGAGAACGAGTACAGCCTTCGACAGATGTCAGTTCCATCGATGAAGCCTTTCTTGCGCCCGAAAATCGAAAAGACTGGCTTACGGATTACGGCTCTGCTGCAGAAGTGCTGTCGGGGATCTTCAGAGCATTGCTGAGACTAGAGAACGTTCGGATCATTCTGCAGGACGACACAGATTTTCTCCACGGGTGGCTAAGCCAAGGTCAAGCAGAGTTCGTCCGTTTGTCTTATGAGAAGTATCCGGACAATAACAAGATTAACCCCAGCACGTTTTACGAGTCCGACAAGCTATATGTTCCATACTGTATCCTCACTGCGATGTGTGACGCCAAGAAACGGCTCAAAGATATCAGATTTTTATCTGAAACACAACAGAACATTGTCTCATCTCTACTACGTCCTTCCCTGGGACAGTCGTTGTGTACGTTACGGATCTGCGTTGATGCACAGGACCTTGAACCGCGATATACGCAATCTAATCCGCGCGCTCCACCAAAACTACCATTCCTGGCTATGCTCGAGACTCTCACTCAACCAGAGGATCTGACTCTCACCCTGGATCTCGGTTGTGAAATAGGCGAGTACGGCAACTACGAGATTGAGCATGAAGACCTAGCCCACGGCGTCTTGCGAGCCCTCGGAGGTGCATCAAACTTACGCCGCTTCGCTCTCGAAGGCGAATGGGGCATGCCCAGCAACAGCCTGATCGCCTTCGTTAGGGAGCACCAGTCCACTCTCCAATCTCTGGTTCTCTACGGAATCATCGTCAACGGCGACTGGCTACCTATCCTACAATTCCTTGCAGTATCGAGTCACCTGAGGTACATCAGCATCTTGTTTCCTCAAGAAACGAGTCCAGGAGCGGAAATCATGGACGTTCATCTTGCCAGCGGCTGCAGCGACATCGCACGATTCAACTCCTTCGTGGAGAACGGGCTGATTCACGACGAGGACCAGAAGGCACGCGGCGCGCCCAACTCTACTCAAGGGAATGCGCAAGGACTTAGCACTGTCGGCGGAGAGGCAACAGCAGAGTAGACGGGTTGCGATCGCGGCCAGTGCAGAATCGGTATTGTGTCGAAGAATGTGGGCGAAGAGGGGCAAGTACGGTGACGGGACGTGGGAATGCAGACAGGCTCAGCATATGGAGATACAGTCTTGCAAAGACAGCGTCTGAACTTGTACAGCATGCAAAACATTTGGAAGATTGAGATGACCCATCACGGTAAGAGTGTTGGCCAAACACAGAGCTTGTCATGAACTTTTACTCCACTCCCTAGTCCTTGTCCACCGCAAACTTCCTCATATCGTCCATCGTGACTCCCTCCAACGCCCTCTCATTCGTCGCCTTCAATACAATCTTTGGCACCTTCTTATCATCATTACCCGTCCTCGCGTTGAAAGCCTCCTTCCACCGATTCACGCAAAGACACCACTTACACCCTCCCGTCAAGCCCGCTTGTCTCAAATCATTTCCGCGAGCAGCACTGAAGTCCAGAAACTCCTCGGACACGATACCCGCAATGGCATGGTTGCCTGCGTCGGCCTTGGGAGCTTCGCAGTAGCCAGTGCGCATGAAGCCCGTCAGAGGCTTGGTGGAGTGCAGAGCCAGGGGCTGCTTGAATACTGTGCATTATGTCAGCACTGTCTGGTCCAGTATATCTTTCCTAATGTCATGTATCTGCTGCGTTCCTCGGTGTAAATGTTTCGGCGTAGTTGAGCTTGTGAAACATCGTCTCGTTTCGTCGAGTGCGAAACCAACACCTCGCGAAACAGTCCACGCATCTCATAGATGTTGGTATCCGCATAGCCTACATTCGACGTCCAATCATATGCATCCCGTGCCTCAAGTGTCAGCAACGTACCGTTCCGTTCCATGCTTCCCAACACACGGTCGTTAACCTTGATCTGTATGTCGTGGACCTGCGCGAAGTTCCTTTTGGCCACGCTGGTAATAGGTAGGAGATTGAAGAGTTTGCGGAAGAATTGCATGAGTGAGGGAGCAATTGATGGAATGTGTGTTGTGGTAGTACGCCTGTATGGTGATGTGTTTGATGTGCTCAAAATGGCGTCACGGTAGGGCTGAGAGTAGATGACGTTGAAATGCAGGGATGGGCGCTCGGGGATGGCAGGGGTCACGATCGATCGGCTTGGCAGATGGTGCTGATCATGTTGGGAAGGCAGGAGATCAGCGAAGACTGGAGGTGTGTTCCTACGAAGTGAGGTGTGCATTCTGATGGAAGAGTTGACTTAGCACTGCAGGTGATTCTGTAGATGCTCATGACTGTGATGGCTTCATGCTTATCATACCAGACAAGAGTTGTACAATTTGCAGAACTTGTATTGATCGACTATGACCGACGAGCGTAAAGCTAAGCTGAGTTTTATGTATCCATTAACGTATCGTGACTCTTCATAAACATGGGCGAACTATCGTAGTCCAATCCGAGATATGAGATGTAGAGGCAACTGCCGGACAAAAACTCCATGCCCCGATGCAGACCGTCCAGAGCCCATGCAAAAAAAAAAAAGTGATCCAAACGCTGTAAAGATCCGCCAACACCGTTTTGGAGGTATGCAAGTTGCCGCCCAAGTCAATGGCCGAGGTAAGTCGTGGGTATAGATGTAGGCTGCGCAGTGCAGCGTCGTTATGTGTCGCAACCTTTCTTCATCGGTGCACTCCGGCACCAGCCTTGATCTCTCTCTTCATCTCTTCCAGCTTCTTATGCATCTTGAGTAGATCGTTCCTCTGCGCTTCGGTCGGCGCCTTGTCCGCCTCGGTCAGCTGCCAATACAGCTCTTCGTACTTCTTGTAGTACTTCTGAAACCGTTGCGATAGCTCGACTGTCTGTCGGAAGCTGAGACTGGGAATTGTAGGCGACGTGGTGGATGATGACGAGGCTCCAGGTGATGCTTGTGAATTGTTGTTGCTACTGTGGTAGCGTGAAGCAAGGCCGGTGTCAACGTGGTTCACCCTGCGGACCTTTGGGGCGGTGGATGGTGTGTTGGAGGAGGATGACTCATCCGACTTGCGCTTGAGGGAGGAAGTACTCGAGGGAGTGGAGCCATTGAGGCGCCCGTTGCTGTGAGCCGGGGTGTGGTTAGGCGTTGCACGGTCTACGTGTGGCTTCTTCACGGCCAGGTTGTGATTATGAATGTCGCTATCAATGTCGTTGGCTTTGCGCTTGAGCGAGCGGTCCGAGTTGCCATTGCTGCTCTTGGCGGGAGACGCCGCTGCAGCGAGGGCCTTGTGGACGGGATGGCTGTCCTCGAAGTCGCTGGCATTAACAGGCGGCGAGGCAGAGAGAGGTGACGGATTTTTTGGCTTGGTGTTGACAGGCATCGCAGGCCTGACTGGTCGCGCGGTGCGGTCTCGGTCTCGTTGCTGGTCGCGTCCAGAAATCTTGGGCTTGCCGCGTGGGGTGTTGTTTCCTTCCGTGGCAGGCGCTTTCTTGTTGTTGGTGCGAGTTTTGGAGGAATCAGTAGACGAGGTGTAGCGGTCGGCGGGTGCAGTGGGCCGTGAAAAGGGCGCAGCTGCAGACGAGGTCGGTGCTTTCTTGGGCTCATACTTGACGTCCTTGACCAATGGCCTCTCTTTCACCACAGGCTTGGCCTTCACTTCTGGCTCCTTTGCGACCCTAATCTTCTTCTCAGTGGGCTTATCATCGGCCTTCTTTGCTACAGGCTTTTTCTTGGTCAGGTCTGAGATCTTGTGCATGGGTGTGCTGGCTTTGGGTTTGGCCTCTGGCGCCTTCACCTTGGACCGCGACAGACAAGTACCCTGACCTCGCTCTTCACGTGGCAGCAGAATTTGCCAAAGCTTGTCATCCTTCTCCAGGCGTTGGCGGTCAAACGCCTTGATTGCGTTGTCGATTGCTTGCTCCCGGTCCTCTGGTGACGAGTAAGGAAACTTGAAGGGGTTGATCTCGCGGAACGCTTTGTCAGTCAGCTGCCACTTATCTGCGTCTGACGAAGAGCGCTTCGCAATCTTGGTCAATAGTGCCTTCATGTTGTTCAGCGAGGTGCGACATGTCTGCGCAAGAGAGGCCTCCGTGCTAGACTGTCGAGCAAGCAGATGGATGACTGGCACCCGCAGCGCAGTGATGACTGCATCTTGTGTACTGCCTGGCTGCGATGTAGGCGGCCGCTTGTGCATGGGCGAGGAAGGAGCGCTCAGCAGGGGCGAGCCAAGCTTGGAAGGAGCGAGATGCTGTGTCTTGGAGCCCGTGGAGGGGAAGCGACGATGGCCGGGCGTGCGCGAGGGGGTTGCATCGCCGACAATGGTCCTGAGAGCAGCAGTGTCAGTCCAATTACTAGCAATCATCATGTCACAGAGTAGCTTTTTGCAGATGCCAGGAGTCGCTGGGCAGCCATGGGAACACCGGGGAGGCATACTTGTTGGCTTCCTTGAACTCCGAGATCGCAGCCATGCTACTCCTGAGCTGCTGCAACGCAGAGTCTACGCCTGCCGTCACATCTTCGGCCTTCTGCACGGTGAGGCTGTGGTTGATCAATCCGGCAAACTCGAAGTCGTCGCTGCCAGCACCGCTGGTCTTGTACAGTTCGAATCGGTGGCTCTCGGAGCTGCTTTGGAGAACGTGGGTCTTGTCGCCGCACTTGAGTTGCTACAGTATGCGTGGTTAGCCATGGTCATGGTCGTGCCTTCATCTGCTCATGTCGTCCCCCGTGTCGAGCCACCGAGCAGCAACAACACTTCGTCACCACCAAACAAGCTTCAGGGAATGTCGGCACACGTACAGGAGTCCGTCCAAACAGTATCTGCGGCGCCTTCCCGCTCCTGACGCTCTCTAGGAGCTCGTCGACAATGTCCTGCGTCATTTCCACATGCATGGCTTGCATCGGCGCCGACTTGGCCTCCCTAGACGCCATGTCGCTATCCGGAGCCCCAATAAGGGCAATGCCTCCCGGTGGAAGCAGTGCAGTCGCCATGCTGAACTCAAAGTCCGACTTTCTTCAAGAGAGGCGAATTCGAGGTGTGAAGCTCGCACCCAGTTATTGTCAAGGGTAGCAATGCATGGGGAGAGCACCCAGGCACTGAGCAGGAGCAAGCAGTGCAGACGGCTGGATGCAGTCGCCCGTCCCTGAGGCTCTGGCGTTTGGTGAGGCGTTGGTAGGGCTCGAGGAGTGACGGAGAAACGAACAAAGGACTCGCAGCTCGGAGGAGGACCGTAAGACACGGTCAGACTGTCATAGCGCGGTGGTCCGGAATCCAGCGAGCAAGCGTGCACGGGTACCAAGGTACGGTGCTGAAACGATTGGCTGTCACGAAAGAAGCAGAGTTGAAGACAGGAGCAAGCAGACAATCGGCACACGCTGCACTCGTCGACAATGTCGCAGCAGAGTGAGGAGCAGTGTCTAGGTAGAGGCGGCCACTTAGAGAAGATGCGGTGTTGGGCCAGCGTGCATGCCTCAGATGGCGCTGGTGCCGAACAAAGGGCGGTCGAGGCATAGAACGATTACGCCTGTTCTGGCTGCTAAACCCAGCGGCGGCCCGCTTTCAAGGTACCTCGTGCTACGCCAATCTGTAGCCATCTGCAAGGCATTTCCAGAGTGCGCCTGTCCGTCTCATTCCATATATTAAGACAGCGAGCCTCTGCCATCGAGGCTCGAGACGCCCCAAACTCTCATTACTGTGATAGCTGTGCACACCGTTCTTCGAGTCGTTCAGCCTTAGCGATCCCATCACGCGCTGACAGACGCTGGGAGGTGTGCTGAGTCCGCCGTCAGGCTAGGCAACTCCACCGTCACTCGTGGCAGACGAGCGGGCAGCAAATGGCGAAGCGTATAAAAAACCGCCGCCAACGGAACTTGGGTGCCGGGCAGACCGGGGATGTGTTGGCCCACTTTGTACCTGTTTCGAATCCGACATGCACCTGCCCGATGTTTGAGACCACAAGATTGCCATGCCTCATGTTGGCCCTGCAATTGCCCTATGCAGTGCCGTCGACGAGGCCGCCATCAACTTCATCGGCTGACCAGCAAATGCAGCCCGGCGTGAGGCTTCGGCTGGACGCATCGCGTCACCCGCGCGCTGGCTGTCATCCGGCGTGGCGGGTGCACGTCGGTGGTAGTTAGGTCAGCCTTCATCGGGATGCGCCATCTGCACAGGGTCAGCGAGCAGCGAGTCCTATTTTGGGCGAGCCCTGGCTCCGGGAGCCCCGCACCTCTGTGGAACCATCCACCGCGCAGAGAACATGCTCGTGCCTGGAGTCCGCAGTGCTGAGAGAAGATGGCAACTGTTAGTCTTACAAATGAACTGAGCAAGTCATAAGCATCGTCATAAAGGAATATCTATGAATCAGCCGTCGATGTTTGTCGAACATGCCCAAGCGAGCGCGAAGGCATCACACCAGCCCCTCCCGCCCGGCCAATCACCCATATTTCTCCGCCGTGGCAGACAGCGGAGACGTGAGCACCTAGACAAAAGAACGCATCGCCGGCTGCAGCGTCAAGCGTAAAGTCAAGAGAACTAGTCACGGTCTGGGTATTTTCTCCGGGTCGACATTACACATGGACTTCGGCCGCGAGCAACAATAGCCGGATCCCAAGTGCGCGAACTCATTACTCTGCGTGTGCATGAGTAACCACATCCGCAGATGCACCAGCATGTGTTTGCATTATTGTCCACCCACGAATCCACGCTGACCTGCAGTCGTTCTCCCAACTCCACCGTACTGCACACGTTCCAATTATTTGCTACTGAGGCAAATCAGCATGGTAAAGATCGACCCGGCATACAATATGGAAGGCTGCCGCCTTCTGGAATCCAGCCGTCGTACAATATCCTGCTACCCTGGACCCATATTAGCACTGCGAAGCGGTCGCGGGGTACATAGATTAAGTAGCACAGGGTAGGTCATCAGATCATCAGGGGAATTTTGGTGTGCGACGATGGCGGTTTGCCTCGGTCGTGTTACTTGCGATTGGGGAGCCCGGGTTCACCCGTTGTCGTTCGGACTTCAAGATGGGGGTGAGCGGGATGAGGTCCACCAAGTCCACAATTTTCAACATGTATGAAAGCTACATTATCTGTAAGTGTACGGGCAAGAGTCAAACTGTTTTCTCGCTGTCGGTGCAGTTTTGTCAGCATCGCATTCAAGAACAGCGTGACACGACGATCCGAAATATACCATATTAACCCCAAGCGCTCGCTACGGATCTCATCTCAGTCTGGACGAGGCTGGTGCTCGGAAACGACTCTTACTGTGTATTCTCCACCCACACCACTTTACTTTTTGCTGCAGCATCGGCATTAAGAACCGCTCTTAATTATCGTTCACGCAGTGCTTGCCACTGTTTGGGCTGCTATGCAGGTACTTTGCAACCCACGTTGCAACAAGGTAACGCACGTCGACGATCTAATATGCCAGATTAATGGCAGTCCAGGAGGTCCCAATTCCCTACAATCTCCCACGCTTGGTACCTGTACCAAACGCCATGAGTCCTTCGAGTATGTACGCATCATAGCAATAGCCCGTGTGTTTCTTTTTTGCTTGTCTCTTGCCCTTTTCTCGAGGGCGACGTATGTTCCAGCCTCCTGGAAATTTTCGCCGCACACCTCCAGCTCCATGTTCGACGCCCACATGCACGGCTCCCGAACCAGCATATCCACCAAGCTGCATGCGGAAGTCCCAGAACTTGTACCTTCCTGTTCGCTCCTTCTCTTTGAATTCAAGTAGAGTGCTTTGCGATAAGATTCAGGTCAATTTGAGGAATGGAAGACGTTGAAGATGTCGCGCGTAGAGAGAACACAGGGCACGAGTGACAGATGGCGAGGGCGCGGGCTGGCGCCCTGGTCACTGATCCCGCCCACGGCGGATGTGGCGCAAGGCGAGGCGATCCTGTGTTGCGCAGGGAAGAGATCAGCGACGCCTTGCGCCGCAATGGTGCATTCTGCTTGCGCATGCTGTAAATGTACCGAACGAACGTCGCATACAGTTGTAGGTATCTCAAGGTGGAAGATGCAGATGTGAATGTGTGTTCGGACTTCATTTGGAGAACCGCATGAGATGCCAAACCATGTTGTGTGCCATTGCTATATCGTGATATACCGGCCATTGACTCCGTTGCCATGCATGCACCATGTGCCGATGCAGATCACAAAAAGTTCGCAGGAAAGTACAGGAAAACAAACACTAGGCAGAAGAGTGTTCCAAAGAAGTCTTGAAGAGAATTTGTCGACTGGCCCAAATTCTCGCAGCGCAATGATCCAGAGCAGTCCTTCCTCGTCATATCTAGACAGAGCTGATAAAGGTAATTGTGCGATCTGTAGGGTTGTGGTAGGGCTCGTCGTAGGTATCCGAGACACAAGGAATAGGCCGAAGGACATCAATTCGCTGCGAGCTTTCGTCCAGCTTGACATCCGCTCAAGCAGCCAGCTCTTCAGGCGTCTTGTGCCTCGCAAGCACCAACCTCTTGTACTCCGCCGGGTCCTTGTCCCAAAGCTCAGCAGCCTGCCCGTTCAACGGACTCGAGCTATCACCACATTAGGCTCCATCATCCACCACACGCTCTCGCCCATTCACTTACTTATTCGGCTCCCCCAGCAAGCTCTGTAAACTCAGCAGCACAGTCCCGATGTTGTACACCGCACTCCACTTGTCTTTCAAGATATCCAGACATATGCGGCCCGAGAAGTCGACGTTGGGGTGGTATATCGGCGTCTTGTACAGTACCACGGGCGGCGCGTACGGGTAGTTGATGGGGAAGTCGAGGGAGAGTTTGAGTGTGAGGGTCTCGTAGGGTGTGGAGGCGGGGCCTTCGATGGTGGCGGTCCAGGTGGACATGTTTTCGTCGGAGGGGAAGGCGGAGATGCCGGGCGTAGGATGAAGCATTAGGTCCATGAGTTCTTTCTGGAGACTGGATAGTGTTAGTGAAGAAATAAAATGGGTGTACAATGCAAATAGGTTTGTGGTGGAAGCAGTCTGGTGGAGGTGAAGTTGTGCTTGAGATACGTACCGTGCTGCCACTGTGGTGTTGCCATTATTTCCTCGTCCATTTGAGAGTGCCATCTTGATATGTCTTGTGTGCGGTGTGAAATTGCAGAAAGTTGTAATAATGCCTGTCCCTTTGTTCGTCTTTCAAAGCTCCAAAAAAAAGTCGCAGAAGTGAGTTATAGGGTAGTCACAGGGCTATTCGGACAATATTCCCGGAGAATCGTATGTCAAAGAGTAGCGTGCAGTCGTGTGGCAGGCGGGATGGACAGTGTTCAAAGCCAATGTTGTGTTTATGTCACGGTCCCTGCGTCTGCCCCGGAAACCGCTCGCGTGGACATCCCTGCACGCGCTAACGGGACGCGCACGGCCAATCGATGCGTGTGCGATTCGCGATTTCTGGAACGATAACGCGCGCAGACTTTGTCATGTGCGTGAAATACCTGCTGAAGAGGTATTTCAGGTCGATCAGAGCATGCGTTGAAATACTGACACAGCAAGAGCGGGGCCAGGAACGACGGACGATGCTAGTTGGCGTCAACTTCACAGCTTTTTGATGCATTCAGGAAAGCTTTCGACACAAGCATCTGGAACGACATGGCATTAGGCGCTATCCCATGGACGTTGATCTAGCAATTTTTCTATATGTGGGTATGGGAGGCTATCTAGTAGATCCGGTGCCTTTCTTTCCGTTTGCGTGGCTCTCGGGCCCCCTGCATCTATGCCCATGGTCCTGCAGTCCGCCAACCTTGCTGTGTTATCCTGCTTGACCGGCATCTCCAAGTACTCATTCAAAGTCCTCGAGCTTGCCGTTAACTCGCTGGTGACGTCTGTCATCGCAGATGTCCGCATTACTGTCCTCATCTTTTGCAAATAAACGATTCTCTTCTCCAATGTCTCTGTCCTCTCGAGCTTGACGACCTGTCCAAAGCTATCCTCTTCTGTACTCATGCAGACTAGTATCTGGGCGGCTCGAAGACAGTGACGCAATCAAAATGTGGTAAACGATTGCCGTATTCGTGGATCAAATCGCCCATGGCATTATAGCCTGCATCCAAAGACTCGACGCGAAGGATGCTAACGTATTCTAGCGATCCGCGCGCAGCAGTGGCGAGCTCTTCAAGTACCATCAAACACGTGCCGTGTGTAAGGAGACCGCCGTTTATGGTGAGGGAACGAAGTGTAGGGGCGTGTGTGGTGATGAAGGCGATCAAAGATTCGGTGGTGTACTTCCAATCACCCGCGAGCGCGAAACGGCGTAATGCAGACGTATCCTCCACAACTTCCAGTACAGTCTGCGCCGATCCGATGTGACCCGGCTTTAAGTAGAGCTTCAGATCCTCGAGACAGCTCAAATGCTGCAGAGTGTTCAAGAAGTGCGACTTGTCGGAGCACCATTGCGGAGATAAGCTGTGTTTACGGTCATTCGTAGAGTGCGTAGCGTGCTAGCAAGTAGCGATAGCGGAATGCCGTGGTTTTGCACGAACGGGATGCCGGACTCGAACTCGAACCGCAGGTCCTTGACTCTGGTCTTGGCATGGGCGAGCGCCATAATGATGTACGCTGCAGTATGCTTAAGATTCGACCGGCGCGTACCATCTTCAATATCGAGCTTCCGTGCCTCACAATTGCAGTAAATTGAGGCAGGCATGTCTGTGTCCATGGGCATGTAGACGTTCTCGAGATTCTTGAATGTACTGAAGATCGGGACCAGTACTTGAGGCGCTGTGCGTGCGGCTTCGAACCAGTCTTCTCCATCTTAGTATTCTGTGCCGCCGCGGAGTAGCAGAGGGAAGCAAGAATCGTACGGAGGCACACAGCTGTTGTTGAGTGTCTTGATCCATGGTGCAAGTAAGTCGTTAGCACCAATTGCTTTCAGTTCCTCCATATGATTGTCCGTCAAGCAGTAGCGCCGGGAGCCTAGCACCTTGCCGAAACTCTGATAGGCGGCGGCGCGCACCTGCGTGCAGACTAGTTGAAGGTTGCGGATGTCGCACTTTGACTGATATGAGAGTGGGGTCCAAGATTCGCCGTCAATTGAGTCGTGGACCTCGCATTGGATCACGATCAGTACAAGCATCTCCATCGGCAGGTCGAGGAGGTGTGAGACCATGGCTAAGAGGGCGTTGGCGTTGTAGTAGCAATTGCAAGTGAGTATAACAAATTGGACTTGCAGCTCTGCCGCTGGATTGAAATTTGCGCCTTTGACGAAAGGTGATGTTGAGGCGGTGTGAAACGTTGATGTGTTGACGAGTCTTTTCGTTCTTGCTGATGATTTAGATTTGCCAGGGAAGAAAGGCAGGTGCAAACGCGCTAGTGCAGTGCCTAATGACAGTCACAGGCCGAGTATGCTTTGATCTGCTACCTATCTTCAATATGCAGCGGGCTCCAGACTTGCGTCTCGATTTGGTTGATTTAGTCGATTTAGTATGGACATAGAGTCGTATCTAAGTATCTTTTCAAGCCTTTTCACAGTCCTTCGTTCTGGGCCTCATGTTCACCTGTTCAACTCATTTCGTTGCTCCACTTGTCATCCTCCTGCATGCTACCACTGCTCCTGTTTCAATAACGCTCATAGTCAAAGTCCGTTGCGCAGTCAAAGTGTAGGGCTGCGTCGTAAAGTTCGAGAATATTGACCTCATCAGGCACTTCGTCCACAGTAGCCTCCTCAACACAGCGTATGCTGATAAATTTCAAAGTCTGGCGTGTGATGCTTGCTATGCACTGGAGAGTCCGTAGCAACGGACCATGGAGTGTACAGCTATGTAGGATGAGTGACTGAAGAGAGGCTGCGTGCTTCTCTACGAACACTGAAAGGTCCTTTGCTTGGATGGCCCATGTACCGGTAAGCTCGACGCGGCGCAAGTTCAACGGGCGTTCAGGACGTTGGAGAGCTTCGAAAACGGCTTTTGACATGCATTCGTACTTGGTTTCGTATTCGAAGTGAAGGATGTACGCGCCCAGCGAAAGACTAATAATCTCGAGATTGGTTAGAGATGCGAGGACATTCAGAAAAGAAGTCTGCGTGTCGACACTATTCTCCTTGACGTTATGGCTTCCTTCACTTTTGAAGTATTCTTTGCGAACAGTTATACATAGCGTTCGTAGTGTTGGAAGCAGTGAGATGAAGGCAAATCCATGACCCACAGAGAGATGTAACGCGTCCGAAACTTGAAGATCCTTCAGGCTGGTCTCGGCATCCTTAAACGCCTGAAAAAGACATGGTGCGACCCTTCTTCTGTCTGACCAGTACAACAGTCTTGTTCTGTTTGTCTGGGATCGGTCCGCGTCGTACATGAGATGTGTCGATCGGGCTGTGGGGGAGTGAGCTTCGTATTGCGAGCTCACAGTTTGTGCCTCCTCTTGAGATAGCCATCCTCCGAGATAGACCGGACGGTCGTGAGCGACGATACGGACGTTTTGCAGCCGGGGAAATGCCTTGAACGCTGCCGCTAACTTTCTTACCGCACAAGTGGTATCATCTAGCCAAACTGCCTTCCGCCTGCTCTCTGTGTTGTATTCCTTGTCGATCGACAGCATGACCTCCTCCGCATACAGACGCTGAATCCTGCTTGCGGAAAGGCATAGGTACAATTTGTGTTCCGCCCGACTGGAAAAGCCGAACTGAGCACAACCAAATGTGATCGTTCGCACCCATGATGTAAGGTTATCCTGAGCAGCTATGCCTTTTAGATCCCCAAGACCGACCCGTGTCCATCGAAATATCCGGTCGCTAAGAATGCGTGCGAAGCTCTCATATGCGGCATCTCGGAATTGCTTGCACACCAGTCGGATGTTGATGATGTCTTCCTTCATCGATTTTGAGGCTGTCAGCCAAGGAACGCTGTCTTTCGCCGCCTCCCTCGCTCCGAGTTCTTGGTGTTCGGCGGCGGGGTCGTCTGACATGTCGCGGTCTTCGAATGATTTGATGATCTTAATAACAAGCTCCATGGGTAGAGGGATGCTGGAGGTCGCCATGGCTTTAGTGGCAATTGGTCAGGTTGTGCCAGTGGTATGAGAAAGAAACGCTGCAAATGGAGATCGTCGAGCTTTAGCTAGGTGCCGAAGTGGCGAACCGGCCGGTTGTAGATACTAAGTGAGTGCGTTTGTTTCTGGGACGTCCTCACTTCTTCCCGCCGAGAAACCCGAGGTGAAGCTGCCTTCACTTGTACACATAAGTTATTTTTGCGCATGAACCACAGATGATTGTCTTCTTCTTACCAACGCCCATTCAAAATATCCTCAACGTGATACATCTGTACATTGCACTACTTAGCCTCAGGTGGTGTGTCTTTGCTGCAGTAAAAACCGTTGCTGTTTCATAGCCATGTTGATCTATGAATTGTCTTAGTGCTAACCAGAAGTGTCTCCAACGACACTGTTCGCGTCCATTCCGACGTTGGTCATATCCGTCGCTCCAGTTGGTTCGGAGCCATTCCCATCGCTTCATTCATCTTTGCGCTCGGCCTGTCTCCGTTATCTTCGCCAAACTCGGTGACACAACCGAAATGCGGATGAATGCCGTGGTGGTCGTAGTAATTTAAGTCAGCGTATTTGCTGAACCTATCAGGCATGCAGGCAAACAAAAGACTGATGTACTGCAGTTGACCTCGCGTGGCATGCGAAATGGCGCGTGGGATTCTCATCCAACAGCCATCAGTCACAGTACCGTAGAGTATCGAACGCAACCTAGACGCATGCTGTTTGACAATATCGACGAACTTGGTATGGGATATCACCTCAATATTGTCACGCACGCAGATTGGAAGAGCTCCATATTTTCATGCTTTCAAAGCTCAGATAGCTGTTCTGATACTAATTCTGACCTCGATATCTGGACAAAGTTTCCCCGTGCGCAATGTCATCGTAGCCTTCTCCGGTCTTCAGTGACATAGAGCATGT